>Ga0214923_10005259_pt1 | contig 15148 bp, 13 predicted proteins | sample LL1510_MetaG_FD_177993 | JGI IMG/M metagenome (GOLD analysis project Ga0214923, IMG submission 177993) | Freshwater microbial communities from Lake Lanier, Atlanta, Georgia, United States - LL-1510 | ecosystem: Environmental > Aquatic > Freshwater > Lake | place: USA: Georgia | collected...
TATCTTGAGATAAGAATTGTTTGAATACACTCATTCATTAAAAGTCTAATTTAACTCTTACCAACATTTCTTTTGTAAAGTTTTTCTTTAAAGGTTTAGATAGTTTTGCAACAGCTAATAATTCATTGTTATCATTATATAAACCAACAGTTGTAATATATGTTTCAGGATTGTTTATAAAACTATCGTATAATACTGATCCATTACTTCCTGAGATAAATGTTGGGTTTTCTGAGTAATTGAATTCTGCGTTTCTTGCTCTAACATATATAAAATCAGATGTAATTGTTTCTTGTGAATTTAATGTAAAATTAGCTCCACCAGAAATAGCACTAAATAATGTTCTATTATTATATCCTAAATCGTTAAAACTGCGACTTGTATTTAAAATAATACCACCATTAGCAGCTGTTGCTCCTAATGCTAAAGGATTTAACATTATTATTCCAATATCTGGTAAAAACCAACCATATGATCCTGAAAGTGCACTTGCACCACCTGCCCATCCTCGAGAGTTTATACCTGTGTAAACCGTACCTGCTGATCCACTGACTAAATTGTATAAACGACCTGCGTCTGTAAATACATTAGTTGTAGTTACTCTAGAATCATCTGTTAAAATAACAGAATTAGAACCTGATGTTAATTTTAATGATAATGATCCTGGGAGGAGTGATTCTTTATATCTATTTCTGTCTATATTTAAAACATAAAAACCAGAAGCAGTTATATTACCAAATATAAAACTAGCGTTTTCGTCTCCTAGAACTAAACTTCTATATTGACCATAAATTGTTCTTGTTGGAGAAGATCCAGTAACGGATGTATCATACAAATAACTTCCACTGCCTTGAGAATCTCCATAAGCAATATCAAATTGAACCTCAGAACCGGATATTAAAGATGCGGTCTGATAAACACTTAGATAATATTGTCCTGTGGTTGCTTCTTGAATTGAGGAAGTAAAGGATGTAGCTAGTTTAGGTACATATCCTGTCCATAAAGCAGCTGTTATAGCTTCAGATGATAATATAAAATCTTCAGGATCTAATCTTTTAAATGACATATTTTATTTTTTTAATTTTATTAAACTTTAACAACGGTTACAGGTATAGTTAATCTAGCTCCAGAATCACGACCTACAACAGTTAATGAAGCATATAATTGAGTATAAGTAGTTCCAAACAATGTATTAATTGTAGTTGCCGTTAAATTAATTGTAGTACCTATTACAGTTTTAGATACATTAGTACCTACAGTAGTTGTTGTATTTAATGCTTGAGCATCTGTGGTATTAACTCCTACACCTGTAAAGCTATTAAATAAACGAACATCAGAAATAGTTGCGGTGTATCCTGAGTTTTCAAATACTTGGTTATTACCCAAATAATTTAATGTTTGAGGGGTAATTGCTAATGAAGCTCCTTGTTTAATTACAATAGAAGCATAACCTAAATCTAAAATAGGCATTTTAGAAGTACCACGTGGTAAGGTAGCTAATTTATACTTCATTATTTGAGTTTCTTGAGGAAATGCTTCTAATAAAGGCATATTATCAATAGCTTGACCGTAGTACGCAGACCCAGATGGATGATTTGGGTTGTACATTGTATAATCTATTTCGTCATCAGCTAATGAAAATTGCGTAATTCTAAAACTTCCATCACCTCTGGCTAGTAATTCTCTGCCCTTTTTAGTTAAAATGGCATCAACTGTTACTACTGTGTTATTTAAATATCCCATTTGTTATTGATTTTTATTATAAATATATTAGGTTTTAGGTTTATTTCCAAAATTTTCAACTATATAATCTAAGTTATTTTTTATGAATGGCGACACATAATACGGAAGAATATTGCCTTTTCCAAGTCCACTTAAATTATTATCGACAGCTATAACAGGAGCGTTTTCTGTAGCTTTCCATATAATACATCCTAAGCTAGTATCTCCATACTGTTTAGCAGCGGCAAATGTACTGTTTGTTTTATTATAAAAATTAGCATAATTCCCGGCATCAATAGAACATGAAAAAATTTCATATATACCTAATGAATTTAAAAGTAAATCTGGAGGGTTATTTATTTCTAAATAGAAGGGGAATCGTTCCTTTAGTGGAATACTTGTTCTACCAAATCCATTATTAGAGTATACACTTGGTAAAAATTCAAATACAGACATAAACCACCTACTACCACTTAAAATACTTTGATACACCTCTACACTAGCACTAACTACATTTACTAATGATCCTGTTATATATGTTCCATCATTTTGAACCACTACAGTAGGTATAGACCCAGATGTATATAAAAGTGAACTAGATAATGATGTAGGTGATGAACCAATCCATCCTCCAAACATTCCAATACCTGAGGGGTTAGTAAAATTGCTAGGAATCCAATATACACTTTGTGAAGGTATTATATTACTTGGAAATAAAGAAACATTAGATGTTGCGACATTAGAATTAGGAGAATATTGACTTATAGATAGATTAGCAGATGAAGGTTTGTTTATAGTAAATCCAGCAGTCCCAAGTTTAAATATTTTTCCAACCCACACATTACTTCCAGTAATGTATGTATAATTTTTAGATGTAGTATCAAATTGGTTTTGGACTGTAAATAAGAAATTATTATCTACATATGGTTTTATATTTACAGCACTGCTTGTATTATCTGTTGATATAATTTGATTTGGATTTAATTTAAAAATTCTTCCCGGAAACTCTAATATTGGGGAACCATTATCAAATTCATAGATAGTAGTAAAATATCCATTTGCTATACTTGCATCATTTGATTTTGGGTTTAACCAAAGGGATTGACTAAACTGAGTTTGAAGTGCTTGTGAAACAGATGAAGTATTAAAATTATCCGTTGTTTGTCTACTTCCTAAATATCTTGGATATACATGTCTTCTTAAATTATAATAATAATCTTTAACATCTGCTTTAGTAGCCGAGCCAGATAAAATATATTGGAAAAAAGCAGCATTTGTTAAATAATTAGGATCTAATTCTTGAATATATTGACTTAATTCTTGTGTACTAACATTATTATACAATGAATCATAGTCACCTCCTTCAAAAGGTTTAGATAAATACGGACTATAAAACATTAAATTACTTGAACCAGTTTGAGCTAACCCAGTTACAACAGGATTAACTAGCTTAACATTAAGATAAGCATTAGAAGCAGTTATACTACTAGCATCATTTTCACTAGTGAATGCCCAAAGGTAACTATCTCCATATCGTGGATTTGGATCAACTACGGATACAAGTGCGTTTGCTGGTATCCCTGATCCTCCTCCTACTACTGTACCTACGGCTAATATACTAACTCCTGCGCTCATGTGAATATTTATATTATCAAATGATACTTGAGGGATTGTAAGTGTATAAGCATGTTGTTTAAAAATAAATAATCTTCCTGACCAAGGACCAACATCTGCTGATACTAAATCTGCCGAAGCTTCTATAGTTAATGGTACATTGATATAATCACGTAATGTATATAAACTTGCAGTTATATTTATTGATGTTTTAAAATTTTCATACGATGCTGTAAAATAATTTAGTGCATCAAAAATTACAGTTTCTGATTTAATTGCTTTAGAACTAAATGTAGTACTTCCACCATTTTGGTAACCACTAGCAATATATGCTTCTATAGAAGAAGTAGTTAAAGAAGCTGAAGCAGAGAAATTTAAAATTATACTACTTGTATATGGTGGAGTAGCATTTAATGTTGGTTGATAAGAGTATACAAAATAACTATTATATTCTGCTTTAGATAAAACATCATAGTATATTGTAGCGTTTGGATATTGTAGCTTAAAAGAATCTAAATATGCTAAACTAAGACTGTAGTTATTTCCTTGTGAGTCTTTTTTAGATATTTTAACAAATGCATCTCCTTGATTGGTAGGTGAAGGTACTAAAAAGTTTATTTCTCCATCTTTAGGAACAGATTCATACCAACTGCCTGAGTTATAGTTGTAAAATCTAACTTTGTAATTTGATTCAGGTTGAACTAAACTAAGAAAAATATTATCACCATTTAAATTTCCATCTGTAGCTACTAATTCTGTTCCTTGTAATTCACCATCAAAAAATTCTTTTTGATCAATATGATTTATATATGATAGACCTGTTGGTCCAACAAATGATTCACTCCAACTTTGAGTTAAATTTATAGCTCCAGGATATACAAAACTGCTACTTGTAGAACCATTTAATTCAGGCATTACTCCTCCGGGGTTTGCTAATGGTTTATAAAGTGGAGACTCTTCGTAATTGTATGGGAAAGATTTAACTGATCCTGAGTAGTCTTCAAATTCATAACTTCCTTGGGCAGGAGCGTATTTATTTCTTTCTAATAAGTGTTGTTTAATAACAATACCTGTTGCTAAACTAGTTCTAGCAGGTACAAAATCTTTAATTAATTTAAATAATGAATTATCAAAATATTTAATTAATTTAACATAATCTACTAAATTATAACTAGAAGAATATTTTGCGAAATATTGATCTCTAAGTTGATTAAAATCAGTGTATTCAGTGATTTTCTTATTTATTAATTGTCTTGGATCACCTATATAATTTCCAATATTAAAATAACCTAATTGGCTAATTATGTCTTCGTTTATTTCGTTTTGAGGAGAAAAAGCTACTTCTACATAATTAACATCACGAGTATAGCTTTGGCTTACTTCAAAATTTTGTTGTAAAGATCTTAAAGCAGATAAAGTATCGCCAGCAGGAATAAATGTACTTTCTATTTTAATTTTGTTAGAAATAATATTTCTAATACCAGCAGGAAACTGATCTAAATAAATTACTTCTGTATTAGGGACAAATGAATAACTTCCACTAAAAGTATAAATGCTATTTCCACCAGAAAATGATTGAGTAACTGGGTAGTAAGATATACCGGGGTGGACTGAGGTTCTTGCCGAGCCACTTTTGTCTAATTCGCTACCTAAAGGTGCTCTAAATATTAATGTAGCTTGAGATGTTTGTGACCCACTTAATTGATTAGATTCAATTGAATATGGATTCATCACATAATCATTAAATACACTTTCACTAATAGCTACACTATAAAATCTTAATTCTTGAAATGATCCAGAAAATGGAGTATAGGTTTTACCTGCTATACTTTTACTAGAAGAATATGATAAATAAAAATTACTAGCTGAAACTGAGTTTATCCAAAATCCACTACTTGTAAAACTACTAGATGCTTGAAAACCAATTTTATTGCCATCATATCCACTATATATCTTGTTTTTAAGATATAAACTGCTAGTTCCTGCATAACATGTAGTTAAAACAGACCACCAATTGCCATCAAAAATAGGTAAATATACACTAGCGGAAACACTTCCACTTATTAGTTTTAATGTACCATACTGGTACTCAGGATTAACTATAGAAGAACTATATGAACCAGTAGCATATCCACTTCCTGTATATTCTATAACTAAATCATACGCTGAGCCTGAAAATGAAGCTAATGACTGGCTAAAACTAGAAGTAGTAGCTACAGGAATACCTGTGGTTTTAAATCTAAATTCAACTGTACTTAATGATGCACTAGTAATTCCTGACGGTATGGCTTTAGATACAAATCCTGAGCTTGTAGTAAAAAATTCATAATTAAATTGGTCTTGAAATTGGTCCCAATCGTTTGCATTAATTTTATTTTTACCACCAAATTCACTTATTCTAAGAATAGTATCAGGAATGCCATAAGTATTAATTAATAATCTTAAGCCTTCAACAGTACCTTTTTTCTTAAATAATAAAGGTAAATTATGATATATTCTTTTATAAGTACTAACATTAACGTCTTCTAATGGTATTACACTATTGGAAGCAGTTATATAATTAGTAATTAATTCACTTCCTGTTGGAGGTAATAAATTTAAATTATTAGTTATACCTAAAAATGAAGAATATAAATCGTTTGTTGAAAAATTGTTTTGATATATTTTAATACCAAAATCTTTTAAAGCATCAGATACAACATCTCTTGATAAACCATAGTCTATTCTGTTATCTGAGTTGTACTTGTTTGATACTTCTTCATAATATAAATACAAAATATCAAAATGTTGACCTAACATTTCAACAAATAATTCATACTGAGCGTTTTCTGGGTCTTCTTTTAGATATAAAGGTATAGCATTTACTAATGCGTCTTTATTTTCTGAGTCAAAAATAGATGCTGTGCTTAGTTGACCAGTCAACCATGCTTGTCCTTGTGAAGATGTTGATGGATAGTTTACGTATGGTTGGGTTGAGTTAGATTTAGGCCAAGAAGTACTACCAGAATTATAATATAAATAATATTCATATCCATCAAATTTTTCTTCTATCTCTCTAATTTTAGTTAAATAAATGTTTTGACTAGAAGATAGATAATTATTTATTGGAGATAATGAAGCACTAGTAGCTTGTTGATTGTAACTTTCAATTAAAGAAAGTTTATAATAAAAGTTTTCTAACCTAGTTTGAGCTGAAGAAAAATGGACAAAATTACTATAATCAGTATAATCAATGTTTAAACGAATTGATTTATTTTTTAATATATTGTTTAATTGGTTAGTTAATGAAGAAGATACTGACGTTTGTAGTGAGGTGTAATTATAATAATCTGTTGAATTATTAACTTTATCTTTTAAAGATATATTTAAGTTAGGACCTTTAAGTGGTATTGTAGGTTCAGTTGTATCAAATACCGCTATTGCTTCAATAAAATAAGCTATCGAATTTGCTAATTTATTTATAGCCCACAACTCAGATTTTAAATCAAATTGAACAGGAAGTGCTTCGTATAATTTAATTAAAATAGTATCATTTTGTAATAAAATGTTATTTGCAATAATCAAATTATTGTCTCCAAAATTTAAATAAAAATCTGGGAAGTAGTTTAAATTACTAATAGATGATATAAAATTATTATATCCTTCAACTATAAGCCCAAGTGGTATTGTATTAGAAGATAATCGTATTTCAGTTCTATCTGAACTAATTTCTGATATAAAATATTTGTTTGTAAATGATGAATTAAGTAATGGAGTAATAAAGTTATAAACTGTGTAGTACTGTCCTTCATCAAAACCTAATGATAATAAATCATTTTGAGGATCAATAGTTACATCTTCGTCTAGTAATGTATAATTTATAAAATTATAATCTGACGTAATGACATTTTGATTAGCATCTAATACATGGTATTCTATTGTATTAAAACTAGATGAAAAAAGAATATCATTAATAGTAAAACTTGAAATTAATCCACTATCTGATTCCTGGTAGTTTTGGAATTCAAAATTATCTGCGTTAACAGGTTGTATATTAACTATAGTATTATCTGCCATTTGTAATTGAACCTATTATTTGTTGTTGTAATGCTAAATTTTCTTCTCGTAAAGCAGTTATTTCATCTAAAAGTGCTTGAGCAGTATCATCTATAAATTGAAAATTTATATATTCACTACTTTGTTTAACCAAATATTCATGTGAATTAGTTTCGCCGGTTTTAGGAATATCAAAAAATAAAGTTTGATAATCATTAAAAAATGCAGCCACTTGATCTTCTGGGGTGAGAGATGAAGTAACAGGGGGAGGAGGTACTAATTGAGTAAAAGAATTATCTATTACGTTATCGTATTGTCTTCTCTCGTAAACTGTTTTATTTAAATTTAGTTTATCCATTAATAACTTTAAAATAATAATTATCGTCTAAAACTAATGTTTCTCCATTAATTAAAGTTTTAATTAAAAACTTATAATATCTTTCTGGCTCTAAGCCGTTCATATAAATCTTGAAATAATTACCCTGATCATCTGCGCTTAGTTTAGTATAAGTTGTATCAAAGTCAATTACAAATTCATTTGTATCTAAATCTTTTACAGCATAATAAGATGCTGTTGGTAAATAATAATTTTGAATATAAAATGAACTGGTTTGGAATGTACGATCGGGGTATTGTGGGCGCACGTCTAATCTAAATTTTTCAATACTATCCTTTTCAAAAAATCCTTTATTATTAGGAAAAGTAGCTACTATTTGAGATGAAGTTATAAATGTTAATCCACTAGAACCAGTATTAAATGTATAATCATTCCATCTAAATTCTAATTGTGGAGGATAAATGGTATGAGTGTCTACAGAAAATAAAGACATATCTGGTTCTATAGAACCACTTTGGTTATATTCTATACTTGAACTCCATTTTAAAATAACTCCATAATTAGCTATACTACTTGAATACCAAGATTTAACTATGTCTGTAATATTTGAATCAATATCTTTAGTAGATCTAGTACTAAATGATTGAGTAACTTCATATTTTAATCCTGAAGCAGAACCAGTATACCAAACCCCTCCTCCTGGATTTGAAGATTGAAATGAAGCGGTTATATATGCTCCAAACGAAGCTGTAGTCCAACGAGTACCACCATTAAATGTAGCCCAAGTCCAACTAGCACCATCTTCTAAAGCCGGAGAATAATCAGATTTGCCTAAACCATTTGTCCAGTCTTGGGCTAATGGATATATATATAAAGTTGTATTTGTAGTAATTCCTTTAGTATTAGCATTAAATACTCTAAGATTTGCTTGCCATTGAGAATTACTAACTGTAGTGTTTAACACATCGGCTATTTCAGCTGAGTCAAAAGCTATTAATGTTCTAGCTACTTCAGCAGCTGAGATAAAAATAGGATCTGTATAACTTGTTCTATTATATATTTCTAAAATTGGGTCTAACCCAGCATTTGTATCCGGGTTTAGAGAATATAATGTAGTGTCTTTGTTTGGGAATATTTTATAGATTGCCATTTTATTTTATTATAATGATACTACACGTCCTTGAATATCTGAGTTAGGGTATCTAACTTCAAAAATAGATGGATCTAAAGAAGGATAAATAGTATTGTTATATGTAGCTCCTTTAATATCGTATCCATATTGAGAATACCCTAAACTTATACCTGTTTTGTTTATTATATCAACATTTTTAACAGTTTGAACACCTTCAATTTTATCTAAAAGAATATAAATATCTCTTAAAATAATAGGTTGGTTAATTTGCCATTTATCTATAGCAAAATAATCTCGTAAAGATGTAATACAATTATTTAATACATCTGTACTGCTATAATCAGGAAGTATTATAATTTCAAAATTAACTCCTATATTGATTATAAATCCATCTTTAATTCTAATAGAATCACCTATTACTCTATATTGAGATAAATATGTTGATAAATTTTGTTTTAATGTACTAGATGCTATATTAAGATTTTTATTAACATTGTATGTTAGTACATATAAATCTAATGTAGAAGGAATTTCACCTACTTGAACATTTTCAAGTTTAGTAGGTTCAATATATGCTTTAGCAACCATACCATATTGTGGGGGCATGCTTAACGCTCTAATCAAATAATCGTCTTGGGTTACTGTTCTTAATTGAGTACTATAATTAGATAATGTGTTTTGTCTTATTTGTTCTAATGTATCTCCGTCTCCACCACCACTAGCAGCTTCTAAATTATTAACCGCTAAAGAAGAAAACACAGTATTAGCAGTTGTTTGATTTAAATTATTTTTCAAAAATTGTACAGTACCTGCTAGTTGTGTTAATGTATTAGAAAGAGCATTAGCAGTAGCACTTCCTCCTGTTAAATATCTAACTGTTAAAGTAGTATTTGATGGTGCAATACCATAAGTATTTGTAAATATAAAGTTTGTAGGACTATAAGCAGTTGTTAATTTACTTTGACCATAAGGTAAACCTAAACCAACATTGTCTGAGTTTGGTACTATTTCTTCATCTGAAACAGATGTTGTACCGGCTCCAAATTGGATTTGTAGTGATCCTGAGTTTACGAATCTTGTAGCAAAACGTCTTTGTACTTTTTCTAGTTTAAGTAAGTATGGAGCATCACCAACATTTTGAAAATTGTTAGGATCGTTTGGGTTAGTATTTTTTATAGAGGTATAAACAACATCTTGGGCTAAATGATCTACTTCATACCATTTATTTCCTTCACTATCAGTAACATCTAATATACCTATAATTCTATCAGCATTTATATTTACAGTTGGAAATTGTTGAGGTGTACCAAATGTAAATGTTGTACTATTAATAGTAGCAGATATAGCCTCTACTTCTTTTCTAAGTAAGTAAAATGTTGGGTTACCAGAGGATATTTGATATACTGTTATTTCTGTAGGGTCTGTAGAACTAGATACAGTAAAATCTACGTCGTCTTGAGTTAGAAATGGAACCCCATTTACTAATGTAGATGTTACAGTAGCATTTTTGTTAATTTTTAAAGCATAATCAAAATCTGGGATGTATGTACTTCCACTTAACTTAGAAGGTACTAATTGATAAACCGACAATGGTGTAGTAGCTGCTGCTGTTACTTTAGGTTTATAATTAAACATATATGCTAGTTCAAATATGTTATTTAATTGTCTAGCATATTGTAAATAAGTTTCTTGTACTTGATTATCTAAATAAAATGATAAAACATCTCCAACGTACGCAGCCATTTCCATAACCATCATACCCGGAGAAGCAGGACTAAAGTCACTGTATGTGGTTGGAAAATACGTTCTAGTATAGTCTATCAGATTTGTTCTAAATGAACTAAAATCTCTATTTAAATATTTTATATCTTTTTTTTCAGCCATTTTAGAATGTAATTTCTATTTTATCAGATATAGCAGTGTTGGGAATATTATATGTTAATTTAACAGTTACAACATTAATATCTGGGAGTGAGTCTACTTGTAAGTCTTCTACTTCTATATTTGTAAAATATAAGTTTATTTTATTTTGAATATCGTCTCTTAAAAATGATAAATTATCATTAGATATTTGTTCAAATATAAATGCTTTTAAATTAGCACCAAAATTATTATTCAAATAACGTTCGTATTGATTTGTTAAAAAATAATTCAATAAATTAGACTTAATAGCATCTTTAGTTAGATAAGTTGAATTAAAAACTGCATTTCCATTAAAAGGTAATCCTATACCTACTGCTACGCTAGGTTTTGTATCTATGGGGTATATTTTTCTAGCATTAAAAGCCATTATTTCTTACCTATTAGTCCCATTATTTGATCTAAACCTAATTGCCCACCTGGCAATGAACTGCCTTCAGACATTGTATTTACAGGTCCATTAACTTTAAAATCACCAGCAAAGCCCGAAGATGGACCTTGAGCCATTTCACCTAGTATATCCATATATGCCTTTTTAGTATCTATGGCTGGTTTAGGTGCTTGATGTGGTATGTTTTTGGTTGTAAAGTTTAATGTAGTTGATTCGTTAACTGGCATTTTTGGTGCCTTTACAGCCTCGAGTAAAATGTCCTTCAATTCGTCATGAATTGCTTCTTTTACTGCTTCTTTAATAAGTTGTTTAAGGATGTCGGTTTTCATTTGTTATAAATATTATACTTTTAAATTATCTCTATCAATTATGAATTTAATTTCTTCTAGAAGTACATTAACTGATGATGCAAATGATGATTCTGTGCGTAAAACTATAACACCATTTGGGGTTTTTGCTACTGCGTATCGTTTAGGGAATCTTAAATCATTTTTATCATCCAACAATATTTCTAATTTAAATCCTTTATAAGTATTGTCTGAGTTTGGGGTAGATGATTGAAGATTTTTAATTATATTATTATCTTCTATATTTATAAGACTATTAATTTCTAAAAGAATATCATTTTCAGTACCTGGTTGACCACCGGATGTTAGTTGATTATTATTAGTTAATTTTGATAATTCTGTTTCTACACTTTCTCCAGATTTACTAGCTGCTTCTTGAGCCGCAGCTAATTGCTCAGATGCTTTTTTAGTTGCGTTTTTAGAGGCACAATCTTGTATTAGTGTATCTAATTGTTTTAATTTTTCTACTACTGCTGCTAAAATATCTACTATAAGTTCTTTAATTTGTTTAAACATTTCCAGTACTGATTTATATTCTTCTATTTTATTTTTAGCTATAGATAATGAGTCAGCTGCAGTAACAATTAATCCTATAGGTACACCCACACCCCCAGCAGCAGAGGGAGCGGGATTTGTTTTTAAAACGGTTACAACAGTATTTTCTACTACAGGTATAGCTACTTCTATTGGTTTAATAAGTAAATCAATTTGATTTATTGCTTTTCTAATCTGGTTTATTAATTCTGCTGTTTGATTTCTCTTTTTAATAATTTTAGCTATCTCGGCATCACTAGGACACCCTGTAACAAATTTACTCAATAATTGGTCAAGAGTTTGAATTATTTTAAATTTTAATCCTACTACTTTTTTTACAATAAGTTGTGCTACTTTTATTTTAGGATTAACAGCCATTATATTAAAAAATTAGTTTTTGATTTTAAATTAATTAATTCACCTTTTAAAGCAGATAAAGTACCAGTCATTTCTATTGCGGCTGCATTTATTGGGATGTTGGCAAATGGAGGCAATATTTCTGCTAATGTGGATAGTGCTGTTGATAGTTTAATTAATTGATCACAAATTGTATTAAGAGCCTTTACGGTTTCATTTCCTTTTAGCATTGGATTAGTAGTATCTTTATCACCTAATTTAATTACAGAAGCCTTAACTATAAAATCCGTATTTGTATCAAAATTAAATCCTTTAATTGAATTAAACCCAATAGTTAATGCTGAGTTGAGTAGTATATGGTCTTTATTTGATGTCAGTAATAAACGATTTGAATTCATTATTATTTGACTATCAATGTATTGATCTGGTTTGGTTGGAGGTGTTTTATAACTTGTAGTTGAAAATTGAGATAATGTGATTGGAATTTTTTGATTACTAGTTAACCAAATAGAAGATAAATCTTTATTTATATCTTCAGTTATAGGTAAATATCCCTCTTCAGATACATCTTGGGGCTGACCATTTCTTATAATAGTAATAGGATTACCATTGTCTCCATTTGTAGACCAATTATTTAAATTTGATTTAAATGTACTACCTAAACGAATTGAATTACCCCATCTACCTTCTACTATATTATCTCCCAAAAATGATGTTAAAGGATGTAAATTAGAATATTCTTTAAATCCTGGGCCTAAATTAATAGGTGACGTTGAGTTTTGAGTCTTATTAGTGCTGCCTAAAGAAGTAACTTGATAATTTTTATTTTGAGTATTTTGTAAATCTGTGTTAATAAAGAATGGAACAGCATTATGGTGTTGTGAGCCCCACATGTTTATTACACTAAAATAATAATATTGGGGTGATGTTTCACCAGTCATTACCGCAAGACTTGGTAATGATATAATATAAACTGTTTCATTAAATATAGGCCAATTTTTTGTATTCGAAAATAATGGTTTAGCGTATAAACCACTAGAACCCGGTTGTGAAGTAACAGAATTTATTTGAGTGTTTATGAATTCAATTGTACCTAATGATTGATATCCTCCTTTTAGATTTTTAAATTTAGGGTGCTGGTTATCCAAAATGATGTCAATTACCCTACCTACTATAATAAGGTTATCTAAGCCATCACTATTTAGACCTGTAGCGGTAGTTAGTGTGTTTAAATTTTTATTTAAATTAGAATTTAAACCACCAAAACCAAATTTAGGTGTTGCCATCTTCTTTTAGTTTATTTATTTCACCCAATAATTGAGCTTTTTCTTCGTCAGATATAAGTAAACTTCCACCTGCTTCTACAGAAGCGTTATTTGCTACTACACGTTGAATTATAGTAGCCATTTTAATTAATTGTTCGTCGTTTTTAACTCCTATTTCAAGATATTCTTTAATTAAAGGAACAATTAATGTAGCATCACCAATATTTTCAATTAGTGGCTTTAATTCACTGATTAAGGTTGAGATTTGTTTTTCTTTCTTTTTTTGGTTGTCGTATATTTCTTTCAACAAATCTGAAAACTTTTTATCACCGAATATATTAGAATCTAATCCGTTCATGATGATAAATATTTATATTATTAAAATTTAATATATCCGTACTCTAAGTAAAAATTATAATTAGTTTTAAATATATTACTTAGTTTATCTGCTATTTTAGTTATTTTAGGTGTTTTAATATCAATAATTTCACGTATATAAATATATAGTGCTTTTTTATTAAATATCGTTAGATGATCACGTTTTCTAAATAATTCAAGAATAGCATCTGCTATTTTAGCATCTTCGTCTTTAGGAAATAAAGTATAAATGTTTGAAGTACAATATTCAATATACAAGTCCATAAATAATGCTAATTTATCATTTGCAGATAATTTATCACTAGGTGAGTTGTATTCCTCCATAACATATGATTCTGAGTTATCGTCATCTAAGATAGATACTGGTATGGAAGTAATTTTCTTTTTATAATTTTTTTCGTTATATAATATTAACCAACGTTTAACAATAGTACCAAAATAAGAATAGGCTTTAGTTCCTTTAGTATTGTCAAATAAATGAATTTTACTAAGTAAAAACGTAATGATTTCATGTTGTAGATCTTCTATGTTTTCTACTTCAGTATGATAAAATTTAAATGTATGAATGATATTTTGAGTAAGTTTAAAAAAAGCATAATGGATACCCTCTTCATAAATTTTACTTCTAACAATAGGATCTTTAGTTTTGTTATACAAAACAATAGCGTCTTCAGTTTCTTGGGTAAAATAGTTCTTTTTAGCCATTATTTTATGGTTTTAAATTTATTTAATTCGTCTTGCAGGTATTGAACTTGATTAAAAAACCATCCTATTTCATCATCGCTTTTAAACATTTCTCTAGCATCTATTTCTTTAAGTTTTTTGTCTGAAAACTCAATTGTGCTTGAAAGGTTAGCAATATAATTTTCGTATGATTTAATCATATCCTCACATTTTTCATTTTTCCTTAATAAGTTATAGCTTGTGTAACTTAACACAAGTACTAAAACTGTTAAAATAATAATTAATATAATCATAATTTACAAATAAAAAAAGGTTGTAGCTTTTGACCACAACCTCTGTTAATTAATTTTTTAATTAGTCGTTAAAAAAGTCGTCCATCACATTTTTCAAATTAGCACTCTTTATATTTCCAAGTGCTTTTGTTTTGATAGA
>Ga0214923_10005262_pt1 | contig 15146 bp, 12 predicted proteins | sample LL1510_MetaG_FD_177993 | JGI IMG/M metagenome (GOLD analysis project Ga0214923, IMG submission 177993) | Freshwater microbial communities from Lake Lanier, Atlanta, Georgia, United States - LL-1510 | ecosystem: Environmental > Aquatic > Freshwater > Lake | place: USA: Georgia | collected...
ATTGATCATTTCTCAAGAATTGATTGTTTAATCAATAGCGCTGCGATTTTTGAATACGATCGTCCTAGCCAAAATGATCATCCCGTAAGCGCCGACCTCATTGAGCGGCATACACAAATTAATCTAGCGGCACCAATTATTTTGGCTCAAGCAATGTTTCGTCACCTCAAGACTCAGCCAATTAACAAAGATTTTGTTCCTGCAACGATTCAGCTTTTGGATCAAAAACTAATTAATTTAAATCCCGATTATTTTTCTTATACGCTCTCTAAGAGTGCATTGCTGACTGCTACTGAAATGATGGCTCGTGATTTTGCGCCGTATATGCGCTCGGTTGGTTTAGCCCCAGGAATTACCTTACCATCGGGCGATCAAAGTCAGTCCGAGTTTGAGAAAGCCCACCAAGTAACTCCGATGGGATTCTCTTCAAGCGCCCATGACATAGCTAGCGCCGCATTTTTCTTGGCCAACGCCAAGTCCATTACTGGTACTACACTGTATGTTGATGGCGGGCAACATTTATTGGCATCTGACCGTGATGTGATGTTCAAAATTAAATAATAGGTTCTATGTACTCATTACTTTCCCATCCAAGCCTGATTCATTGTCGACGTCTCTTTTTAAAAGATTACGAGGTTTATATCAATATTGGTGTTCATGATTTTGAAAAGCGCGCTGAACAGAGGGTGATATTCAATGTCGAGATTTATGTTCCTTTGGAACTAAATACTCCGAAGCAGGATCGCTTAGAGGAGGTGCTTGATTATGATTTCATTCGTAAAACAATTGTTGAGCGCGTCAAACGTGGGCACATCCATTTACAAGAGACCCTCTGCGACGAAATCGTTGCGGCGATTCTTGAGCATCCAAATGTGATGGCAGTTCGAGTTAGCACAGCAAAGCCCGATGTCTATCCGGATTGTGAGGCAGTTGGCGTCGAAGTCTTTAAGATGAAGCAATCGTAAGACTAATGGGAGCCGCAGATGGTAGACCCTCGCAAGCAAGCATTTGAAGAGAATAAGCTAGATAAAAAACTATGTCGTCTGGTTGGTCAGGCCATCGGTGATTTTGGCATGATTGCCGATGGGGATAAAGTGATGGTGTGTTTATCTGGCGGTAAAGACAGCTACACCCTACTAGATATTTTGCTGAAGTTACGTGAGCGAGCCCCCATTTCATTTGATTTGGTTGCTGTCAACTTAGACCAAAAACAGCCCAACTTTCCAAGCGATACGCTACCTAATTACTTGCGTCAACTTAATATCCCGTTTCATATTGAAGAGCAGGATACCTATAGCATTGTGAAGCGCGTGATTCCTGAGGGGAAAACAACTTGTGGTTTATGTTCCCGTTTACGCCGTGGGATTTTGTATCGAGTAGCGGATGAGCTTGGCGCAACGAAGATTGCTTTAGGTCACCATCGCGAGGACATCTTAGAAACATTATTACTAAATATGTTTTATGGCGGCAAGCTCAAAGCAATGCCTCCGAAGTTGCGTTCAGATGATGGCCGCCATTTAGTGATTCGGCCATTAGCCTATGTTCCAGAAAAGTTGATTGAACGCTATGCACAATCAATGGAATTTCCAATTATTCCGTGTGACTTATGTGGAAGTCAGCCCAACTTACAACGATCTGCGATGAAAAAATTGTTACGTGATTGGGAGAGGGATTTTCCTGGACGAATTGAAAATCTATTTCGTTCCTTACACCACATTGTTCCTTCCCATTTATTAGATCAGGATGCTTTTGATTTTCAGAATCTAACTATTCATTCTGATTTAGCTCATTTAAGTAAATCGTACGAGGGCGACCGCGCTATCGACGAAGGCATTGATGCCTGTGAATCAATTGAACCTTCGTGGTCTTCACTGACATGGATTAACAAAGATTAATTAGTTCCTATTCAAATAAATCTAGATGGTTCTAAGCTCTATAATTAGTCATATGAATATCGTCATCTTGGCTGCTGGGCAAGGCAAGCGCATGAAATCGGCCTTACCAAAGGTCTTGCAGCCCTTAGCGGGAAAGCCGTTACTTCAGCATGTGCTTGAAACAGCATTAGCACTTGCGCCCAAGGCCGAGCCGATTGTTGTCATTGGACATGGGGCGGAGCAGGTTCAATCATTTTTAGTTCATTTGGCCAGCTTAGAAGTACGCTTTAGAAATGTAAAAACGGTCTTACAAAAAGAGCAAAAAGGTACAGGTCACGCGCTCTTACAGGCTTTACCAAAGCTAAATCGTTTATTACCCACACTTGTTTTGTATGGCGATGTACCGCTGTGTTCTAAAGAAACTTTGAAAAAGCTTGTACGCTTGAGTGATGGGGCCGTTGGCTTACTGACCCATCGTATGCAAAATCCGCATGGATATGGACGAATCGTTCGCGATATCGATGGCAATATTGATGCAATTGTTGAGGAAAAAGATGCCAATCTGGCCATTCGCTCGATTCAAGAAATTAATACCGGCATCATGGTTTTGCCTACCGAAGAGTTAGGCAAATGGCTAAAAGACATCAAAGCTAAAAATGCGCAAGCTGAATACTATTTAACGGATGTGATAGCAATGGCGGTTAGAGCAGGGGTTCCCGTTCGCTCTGCTCAAGCGGCTCATGATTATGAAATTTTAGGAGTTAACAGTCGTTCGCAATTGGCGGAGTTAGAGCGTGTTCTACAGCATCAGCTTGCGCATGCGCTTTTAGAGAATGGCGTCACACTTTTTGATCCTCATCGAATTGATGTACGTGGTGAGCTCAATTGTGGAAAAGATGTTTGGATTGACGTTGGATGTATTTTTGAAGGAGCCGTGACTTTGGCCGATAAGGTTCGCATCGGACCCTATTGTGTCATTAAAGATACACAGATTGGAGAGGGTGCAGCGATCGAAGCATTTAGCCATTTAGATGGGGCTAAGATCGGTCCAGCCAATCGCATTGGTCCTTATGCGCGGATTCGACCAGGCGCTGAATTAGGAAGCGAAGTTCACATTGGAAATTTTGTGGAAGTAAAGAATAGCCGAATTGCTGCACAGACCAAAGCCAATCATCTCGCGTATGTGGGAGATTCAATTGTCGGATCACGAGTCAATATCGGCGCGGGAACAATTACTTGTAATTATGATGGTGTTAATAAGCATCAAACCGTAATTGAAGACGATGTGTTTATAGGATCGGATACGCAGTTAGTTGCTCCCGTAAAAGTAGGTAAAGGTGCAACGCTAGGGGCAGGAACGACGCTGACCAAAGATGCGCCATCAGGCAAATTAACCGTATCGAGAGCAAAACAAATTTCCATTGATTGGCAGCGACCCACAAAAGCAAAAAGCGGATCGCCAAAGATAAAAAAGACCTCTCGAAAGTAAATCCCTTTTATGTGTGGAATCGTTGGAGCAGTTGCCAAAACGAATATCGTCGATACCTTAATTGAAGGATTACGACGCTTGGAGTATCGGGGTTATGACTCCTGTGGCTTTGCTGTCATTGATAGTCAGCAAGGATCTCATCCCATTAGGCGCGCTCGAACCACTGATCGTGTAGCTGATTTAGCGAAGCAGGCGCAAGACTTTTGCGGACAGGTCGGGATTGCACATACGCGTTGGGCGACGCATGGCAGGCCCGATACGCATAATGCTCACCCACACATTTCCAATGGCCAAATTGCTGTTGTTCATAACGGCATTATTGAAAACTATGAGGCATTACGTAATCAGTTAAAAATTTCCGGATATGTGTTTGAGTCTGAGACCGATACCGAGGTCATTGCCCATTTAGTTCATCAGGAGTTCATTAAGCTCGATAAGCCAGATCTAAAAATTGCTGTGACACAAGCCACCAAGCAACTAAAAGGCGCTTATGCGATTGCTGTCATTGCTCAAGCTGAGCCCCATCTCATGGTGGGGGCACGAGCAGGTTCGCCACTTATTATTGCAATCGGCGATGATGGTCATTACTTATCCTCAGATGCACTTGCTTTAGCTGGTAAAGCCAAAACAATGGTTTATCTTGAGGAAGGCGATCTTGTCACATTAACCGTCAATGGCTTTACGGTTTGGGACCAGGTCGGTCAGGCCATTGAGCGAGAAGTTAAGCCGATGCCTGTTCAGGCCCAAGCAGTGGAGTTAGGGCCCTATCAACATTTCATGCAAAAAGAGATATTCGAGCAAGCGCGTGCGGTCTCAGACACGATTGCAAACATTGACGAACTTAGTCCCGCATTATTTGCTGCAGATTCTAAGGAATGGCAGGAGTTTGATCAGGTATTGATCCTTGCTTGCGGAACAAGTTATTACTCTGCATGCGTAGCTAAGTATTGGTTTGAAGACATTGCAAAGATTCCAACCCAGGTTGAAATTGCTAGCGAATATCGGTATCGACAATCGATTCCAAACCCTCGATCTTTAATTGTTGTTGTCTCTCAATCGGGAGAAACAGCAGATACTCTGGCAGCCTTGCGCCATGCTAAACAGCTCGGTCACCCCTTAAGCTTATCGATTTGCAATGTAGCTTCGAGTGCCATGGTACGAGAAACTAAATGGCACTTTTTGACACACGCCGGCACTGAAGTTGGAGTAGCGTCTACCAAAGCGTTTACCACTCAATTGGTTGCTTTGTACTTATTGGCTAATACGATTGCAAAACGCTCAAAACACTTATCACTACCTGCTGAGAAAAAAGTTCTTGAAGATTTGCGCCATTTGCCGCAAGCAATCCATGCTGTATTAGCATTAGAGCCACAAATTATTGCTTGGAGTCGATCCTTTGCGAACTGTCAAAACGCACTTTTCTTGGGGCGCGGCTTACATTTTCCGATCGCTCTCGAGGGGGCCTTGAAGTTAAAAGAGATCTCTTATATTCATGCAGAAGCCTATCCAGCAGGCGAGTTAAAGCATGGACCGCTTGCCTTGGTAACCGAGGCCATGCCGGTTGTTACCGTAGCTCCCAATGATGTGCTGCTTGAAAAGTTGAAATCAAATATGCAAGAGGTCAAGGCACGCGGCGGGCGTCTTTATGTCTTTGCTGATCAGGGTACAGAAATTAAAAGTGAAGACGGTATTCAGGTGATCCGGCTACCAGAGCATTACGGAAATTTGTCACCTCTTTTACACGTGATCCCATTACAACTCTTGGCTTATCACACCGCAGTAGCCCTTGGTACGGATGTTGATAAACCACGTAATTTAGCTAAAAGTGTTACGGTCGAGTAATTCATCCAAAAGCAGTCTCATTGTGGTCAAATAATGGATGTGAAGAGCCATTTTGATTCTCAATCTTCCCTCCATCATTCCATTTCACTAAATCCACTCAAGTACGGCTTTAGTCTTTTGGTTTGCCTTGGTTTAACGGCTTGCGCTGTAGGGCCAGATTTTAAAAAACCTGATGCACCAAAAGTTGGTGTCTATACCGAAAAGCCAGTTTCTTCAGAATTGGCAACAGCCCCGAGTATCGGGGGAACCAAACAGACATTCGATCCCGCTGCTGACATTCCTGCAGAATGGTGGTCCTTGTATCGCTCCCCCGAATTAGATGCACTCATTAAGCAGGCTCTAAAACGGAACCCAACTTTAGCCTCGGCTGATGCGACCTTGCGCGCAGCTCAAGAAAATGCAAATGCTGCGTTTGGATCCCTTTTATTTCCAAGTATTGGTTTGGGAGCTTCAGCAACGCGACAACAAATTACGCCTTCGAGCTTTGGATTAAGTTCAGGAAACCCAAATATCTTCAATCTTTACAACACATCGGTTTCCGTGAATTACAACTTGGATGTGTTTGGTGGTGCTCGACGTGCAGTCCAGAGTGCTCAGGCCCAAGCAGAAATTTCTGGATTTCAACTTGAGAGCGCCTACCTAAGCTTGACAGCAAATATTGTTACAACCGCAATTCGAGAGGCAGCGCTTCGTGCTCAATACCAATCCAATTTGGAGATCTATGAGGCCCAGAAAAATTTGGCCGATATTATTCGCAAGCAATTGGAAATTGGTACGGTATCTCGAGTTGATTTAACGTCTCAGGTTTCGCTTGCGGCTAGCTCTCAAATTGATTTATTAAATATTGATAAAAATCTTTCATTTACTCGTAATCAACTAGCAGTCTATGTGGGCGATTTTCCTGGTAATGCACAGCTAGCAAAGTTTGATTTAGCCAAACTCAATTTACCAGAACGCATTCCGCTTTCGATTCCATCAGAGCTCGTTCGTCAGCGCCCAGATATTCGTGCAGCGGAGGCGTACATCAAGTCGACCAATGCACTTGTGGGTGTGGCAACCGCTAATCTTTTGCCGCAAATTACTTTGAGTGGTGCGATGGGATCGCAAGCCTTAACGACTGGGGCCTTATTTGGACCTAATGCTGCAATTTGGTCTGTGGCTGGCGGAGTATTTCAACCTTTATTCCAAGGTGGAGCATTGCTTGCACAGCGACGCAGCGCGCTTGCCACTTATGAAGCCGCAGTGTATCAATATCAAGCCACTGTCCTCAATGCATTTCAAGAAGTAGCAAATGCCTTACAAGCGCTTGAAAGTGATGCCTTAGCTCTTAGAGCGGCCTCAGAAGCCGAAAGTAATGCCTTGGAGTATCTCAATTTATTAGAGGAACAATATAAGCTGGGTACTGGAAGTTACCTTGCTGTATTAATTGCTCAGCGTCAATATCAGCAAACCAAATTTCGTTTGATTGATGTTCAAGCAAGTCGTTTTGCTAATACCGCCGCATTATTTGCTGCGCTTGGTGGCGGATGGTGGAATCGCAGCGGTCCAGCTTTTCAGGCGCAGGCCGGTGAGCAAGTGGGCTCGCCTAAACAAAGTCATTAAGAGATCGGCTCATGAATCAATTTCATCAATTCGTTGCTTGGATAAAAAACACGCTTTTTACAGAAAAAACGCTCAAGCTAATTTGGGCTAAATTTGCATGGATTGGGGCACGTTTGCGACCACGTGAGCGTTTTAAAAAGACCAAAGCATATGCTGCCCTCATGCAAATGCCCCCCTTAAAGCGTCGCATGGTTGTGATGCTATTCGGGGTATTTATCTTACTAGGCTTAATCTTTGCGTTTAACCAATTAAAAACATTTATGTTTAACCAGTTTATGGCTGGTATGGGTATTCCCCCCGCTTCGGTGACGACCATAGTGATTGAAAAGCAAGAATGGCAGCCTCGCATGAATAGTGTTGGTAACGTTCGTGCATTCCGAGGGGTTGATTTAAGCACCGAAGTTGGTGGACTAGTGGTGGAGGTTCCTGTTAAGTCTGGTATGGATGTTAAAGAGGGCTCATTACTGATTAAGCTCAATGACTCCGCAGACCTTGCTCAATTGAATTCTTTAAAAGCGATGGCCGATTTAGCCAAGGTCATTAATGAGCGAGACAAGGCGCAATTAGCTATTCAGGCGATTAGTAAGAACGTGTATGACACTAGTACTGCCGACATGAAGGCCAAACAAGCGCAAGTGGATCAGCAAATTGCTTTGATCGCCAAAAAGAATCTTAAAGCCCCATTTAGTGGGCGAGTTGGAATTGTTACCATTAATCCTGGTCAATACATTAATCCAGGCGATAAGCTGCTAACGCTCCAAACTATTGACCCTATTTTTGTGGATTTCACTCTACCCCAAAGCTCAGCTGGAATCATCGCAGTTGGCCAAACGATTGAATTACAGACCGATGCGTTTAAAGAAGTGGCATTTCTGGGAAAGATTACGGCTGTTAGTCCTAAGGTGGAGCTCAATACACGCAATATTCAAATTGAAGCCCAAATTAGTAACCCAGATAAAAAGCTGTTGCCTGGTATGTTTGCAAACGTCAATATTAATTTAGGCGATAAGGTTGAATTATTGACTTTGCCCCAAACCGCCGTTACCTACAACCCATATGGTAGTACCGTATTTATTGCCAAGAAAACCAATCGCCTAGATAAGAAAAAGGTTCCAATTCTAGAGGCCCAGCAGGTATTTGTAACCACGGGAGCAACTCGAGGTGATCAGGTTGCGATTCTTAAAGGTTTGGAGCCTGGTATGACCGTTGTCACCAGCGGACAGTTGAAATTAAAGAATGGCACACCGTTAATTGTTAATAACAGCGTCTTGCCATCTAATTCACCAGATCCAAAACCACAAGAGCAATGAGCCAAGATTTTCAGCGCCATCAATGGACGGATTTGTTTATTCGTCGCCCAGTACTTGCAATCGTGGTGAGCTTGCTTATTTTGTTACTGGGCTTGAAAGCAGTTGGGTCATTGCCTGTCAATCAATATCCACAAACTCAAAATGCGGTGGTAACGATTACCACCACCTATTTTGGGGCGGATCCCGAGACGATTGCTGGGTTCATCACCCAACCTTTGGAGGGGGCCATTGCTCAAGCCCAAGGCATTGATTACTTATCTTCAATTAGCATTAGCGGTATTTCTACAATAACTGCCACCCTGCGCCTCAACTACGATGCGAACCAAGCGCTAACTCAAATTAATACGCAAATTAGTTCCGTGCGGAACCAATTGCCACCCCAGGCGCAACAACCCATTTTGACCGTGCAGGTCGGCCAAACCACTGCGGCAATGTATATGGGTTTTTACAGTGACGATATTGCCAATAATAGTATTACGGACTATCTATTACGCGTCGTTAAGCCTAAGTTGGATTCAATTAATGGCGTGCAGAATGCCGAAATCTTAGGTGGTCGTAAATTTGCCTTACGTGCGTGGCTTGATCGGGACCGAATGGCGGGACTTGGTGTTGCTCCAGATGATGTATACGCAGCCATGGCAGCAAATAATTATTTAGCCCCTGTAGGAAGCACGAAGGGTCAAATGGTTTCGGTCGATTTAGTTGCCAATACCGACCTTCACTCCTTAGATGAATTTCGTAAATTAATCATTAAACGCAATGGCGCAGACATTGTGTATCTAGACCAAGTTGCAACGGTTACTTTGGGATCTGAGGATTACAACAACAATGTCGCGTTTAATGGCAAGCAATCAGTCTTTATTGGTATTAAAGTTGCGCCCGATGCAAACTTATTAGATGTAGCTAAACGAGTTCGTGATGCATTTCCTGATATTCAGAAGCAATTACCAACTGGTTTAAATGCCAAGATTGTGTATGACTCAACTGATTTCATTAATACCTCCATTCAAGAAGTCGTCCAAACACTTCTAGAAGCATTAATTATTGTGACGGTTGTTATCTATCTCTTTTTAGGTAGTTATCGTGCAGTTGCGGTTCCGGTGTTGGCAATGCCATTGTCATTAATTGGCACATTTTTCATGATGCAAGTCCTTGGCTATTCCATCAATCTATTAACTCTACTGGCTTTGGTATTGGCAATTGGGTTGGTCGTGGATGATGCCATCATTGTGGTTGAAAACGTCGATCGCCATATGAAAGAGGGGAAGTCACCGCTAGAGGCGTCGTTGATCGCAGCACGTGAGCTCGGTAATCCCATTTTGGCAATGACGATTGTGCTGATTGCGGTTTACATTCCAATTGGTTTTCAAGGTGGATTAACGGGCGCCTTATTCACTGAGTTTGCATTTACCCTAGCAGGTGCTGTAGCCGTTTCGGGGGTAGTTGCCTTAACACTATCACCAATGATGTGCTCTCGACTCTTTTCGCAAGAGGAGGAGATGTCTTCGTTTGTGCAAAAGATTGATCGAGTATTTGAAGGCGTTCGACATTCATACCAAAACACATTACGAGACCTACTATCAACCTGGCAGGTCATCATCGTGATGGGAATTTTATTGTTCATTGGCGTTGTGTACCTTTATGCAACTGCACGTTCAGAACTTGCGCCTACAGAAGATCAGGGCATCGTTCTGGTTTCGGCCGTTGGTCCGCCGAATTCGACAGTGAATCAAATGCAAGGGTATGCTGATCAGGTTTTTCAGATTGCTAGTAAAGAGCCTGAATATAAGCAAATGTTTCAGATCACCAGTCCAAATTCAAGCTTTGGTGGTGTGATTATGAAAGATTGGGATGAGCGCAGCCGTAGTGCCAGCAAATTCCAGGAAGATCTGCAAAATAAATGGAATAGCATTGCAGGAACACGGATTGCTGCATTTCAATTCCCAGCCTTGCCAGGCGCCCAAGGCTTTCCAGTCCAAGTAGTCATTAATACGACAGAGCCTTATGCCAATCTAAATGAGGTATCGCAAGCAGTCCTTGATAAAGCAAGGCAAAGCGGCATGTTTTTCTTTGTTGATTCAGATTTAAAGATTGATAAGCCACAAGACGTGTTGCAAATTGATCGTGAGAAAGTAGCTGCTTTGGGAATGACTCAGCGCGATGTTGGTAATGCCTTATCCGCTGCCTTAGGAGGCGGCTTTGTTAATTATTTCTCAGTCGCAGGTCGCTCGTATCGAGTCATTCCTCAGGTGAAGCAAGCAGATCGCTTAAATCCGGATCAGATTTTGGACTACTACATTAAAACGCCAACCGGCGCCATGATTCAGGTAAGAACGATTGCAACCATACAAAGTCGAGTCGTACCCCAATCCATTAATCGCTTTCAGCAGTTAAATTCAGCCACGATTAGTGGTGTAAGCACTCCATTTGTATCGCAAGAAGAGGTCTTGGATTTTCTGGAGCAAGCCATTAAAGAAGCTGCACCATCAGGCTATTCGATTGATTATGCAGGCCCATCGCGTCAGTTTAAGGCTGAGTCAGGGGGATTTTTAGTAACCATGATGTTTGCTGTATTGATTGTGTTTTTAGTTCTTGCCGCTCAGTTTGAGAGTTTCCGTGATCCCTTGGTTATTTTGGTCTCTGTGCCATTGGCATTATTTGGGGCATTAATCTTTATCAACCTTGGATTTACCACCTTAAACGTCTATACCCAAGTGGGATTGGTAACCTTAATGGGATTAATTAGTAAACACGGAATCCTGATGGTGGAGTTTGCTAACGAACTTCAAGAGGCAGGACGATCCAAGCTTGAGGCAATTATTGAGGCAAGCAGTGTTCGTTTGCGTCCAATTTTGATGACGACCGCTGCGATGGTATTAGGCGTTATTCCACTTGTGATTGCATCAGGAGCCGGGGCTGCTGGACGCCAATCGATGGGGATCGTTATTTTTACTGGCCTTGCAATTGGCACTCTATTTACTTTATTCGTGGTGCCGGCGATGTATCTTTACATTGGCGCCGATCATCAGCAAAAGAAATTTAAGCAGGTTTAATTACGACTCAACCGCTTTGGTCAATTGGGTTGATTTACAAATTTGATCGTACCAACGGGCAATATGGTGTAACTCAGCACGCGGGCCAGTTTTATCGGGGTATTGATCGCTGAGCATGTACCAGCGTTTTACGCATAGCGTGAGAGCGATGTCGCCCAAATGAAAATTAGACCCTGAACAATACGATTGTTTGCTCAAGACGGCATCTAAAATTCCGAGTAATCCATTGGATTCTTGAAACGCCTTATGGATTGCCAAATAGTCTCGTTCAGCCTCGGGAACACGAGTTAAGCCTAGGAACGGAATTCGTAGTGCTGGCCACAAGGTCGACAATTGCCAATCGAGCCATTTATCGGAGGCTGCCATGGCTACTATATCTACCGAAAAGCGATTTCGATCGGCGTACTTATGAGCTAAGTAGCGCAGGATGGAATTTGACTCCCAAAGAACTAACTCTCCATCGCGCAAAGTTGGTACTAATCCATTCGGATTAAGCGCTAAAAATTCAGGGGTTTTATTAACCCCGAATTGCAGGCCCGCATCGATTCGTTCAAAATCGCGGCCTTCAAGAAGACCTAACTCTGCAAGTATCCACAATACTTTTTGAACATTAATGGATGATTTTCTGCCCCAAAGCGTCATCATCATAGACTCCCTGCTGGATCAAATGCAAGTTGCGTAAATTGACTATGCGCAAACAGTAATGGCTGTAGCTCTGGATCGTATTCAATCGCCAAAACGCGAGCTACGATAATTTGATGATCGCCACCTTCATGAACTGCAACGGTTTCACATTCGTAGTAGGCGGCACAGTTTGCCAGTCGATATAAGCCACTGCTGTTGATGCTGTGATTTAAATCAAAAATATCTTTCTTGATTTGTTTGGCAAAAATCAAAGCCAGATCTTTTTGACTAGCCTCAAGAACATGAATCAGTTGTCGCTGCCCAACGCTAAAGCAGCTTTTTAGATCCGACTGTTTCCCAATGCTCCATAAAATAAGTGGCGGTGATAGGGATACGGTATTAAACGAGCTTACCGTAATCCCGACTGGCTTCATATCAGAATGAAGCCCAGTAATTACCGTGACTCCTGTGGGAAAGCTAGAGAATGCCTGCCTTAGCTCGAGGGAAGAGAATTGAGTTTGCAATGAAAACTTTACTTGGAGGAATTAATTTTAGTAGTTGGAATGGGAATTAATGCTTCATTTTCATCGGCTCTGACGCATTTAAATCGATAATCTTTGCCCGCCTTCGAAATAAAACTAGCACCGATGTAAAAGTCATCTTTGCAGACTTTATTTGCAAAATCCATCACGCGCTGAGGATCGGCGCTTGAGTTAATTAGGCGCATATTTCCAAGCGACATAGTCAGCTCAGTTGAAGCGCAAGCACTTAAAATAAGAGGGGTTGCAACAATTAATACAATACGTTTCATGAAAAGCCCCATAATCAATCCTGAACCAATAGAATAAACGGTTTTATAAAGTATACGCATTCAATTTTTAATCTATTTTGGAACCCGCCATGTTTAAAGCCATTTTAATTAATAAAGATGATCAAGGTTATCGCGCTCAATTAAGTGATGTTGATGAAAGCGCCTTACCTGATGGGGATGTCCGGGTTAAGGTCCATTACTCTACATTAAATTACAAAGATGGTTTGGCAATTACGGGCAAGGGGCCAATTGTTCGCCAATTTCCCATGATCCCGGGGATTGACCTAACTGGCGAGGTGATTGAAAGCAAAAGTCCTGAGTTTAAGATCGGCGATTTAGTGATATTGAATGGTTGGGGTGTGGGGGAGTCTCATTGGGGTGGGTTGGCTCAGTTGGCAAGCGTAAAGTCTGAATGGCTGATACCTTTACCTAAAGCCTTTACACCTAAACAATCCTTAGCAATTGGTACCGCAGGCTATACCGCCATGCTGTGCATTATGGCGCTACAAAGACATGGACTTAAATCCTCAAATGGTGAGATTTTGGTAACTGGGGCAGCTGGCGGAGTAGGAAGTTTTGCAATTAGCCTAATGCATCAACTTGGTTTCACCGTTGTTGCTAGCAGCGGTCGTCCTGAAGAGGCTCCTTATTTAAAATCGCTTGGAGCAACTGAGGTGATCGATCGTGCCAGCCTTTCACAGCCTGGTAAGCCGCTAGCCAAAGAGCGCTGGGCTGGAGTGATTGATTCGGTGGGAAGCCATACCTTAGCCAATGCGTGCGCCGCAACCAAGGCGAATGGTGCAGTTGCCGCATGTGGTTTAGCACAGGGCATGGATTTTCCGGCGACGGTTGCTCCATTCATTTTGCGAGGCATCACACTTTATGGAATCAATAGCGTTACTCAGCCAAAACAACAGCGCATTGAGGCTTGGGACCAGCTTGCATCCTTGTGTAAGCCTGACCAATTAATGACGATCGCCAAGGAAATTTCTCTTGGTGAGAGTATTCAGTGCGCCGAGAATCTGATCGAGGGCAAAGTTCGTGGTCGGGTTATTGTGGACGTTAATCGCTAGAGTTTGCAGTCGCTTGTCGTAAGGCAAGAGTTAACCACACTGCTTCTTTATCGGCTTCACTCAAATCAGACCAGCTTGCAATTTCGTCAATACTGCGAAAGCATCCAAAGCAGTAGTTCGACTTTGGATTCATTTCGCACCAATTAATGCATGGTGAGCCAATACTGCCATCCAAGTTTCGAATCATCGGTAATTATCCGGGAAAATATTTCTTAATCGTAGTGACTGATCGTATTCAATGAAGTCAGGAATTTCACCTGCAAGTAATCGGTTCTTATAAGACTGCCACATTGTAGGTTGAAATAAATCAGCATGGTGTTTAAGCAAAAGATCACGGATTTGATCATTGCCAAGCAAAAATGTTTTATAAGTCTCTGGAAAAATGTCTTTAGGGCCGATGCGATACCAGGGCTCGCTTGCCATCTCATCATCTTCATTGCGTGGAGCGGGCACTTCTCGAATTTCACAATCCGTTAAGTATTCAATTTCATCGTAGTCATAAAAAGCAACTCGCCCATAGCGTGTAACACCAAAGTTTTTATACAGCAAATCGCCTGGAAAGATATTGGCTGCAATTAGATTTTTAATTGCCTCGCCATATTGAATCACCCCATCTTCGATTTCTGCAGGCGATCCCTCTTGAAGACGAATATTGAGCGGGGTCATACGTCGTTCGATATAAAGATGTTTAATCACCAACTCAGCATTGGGATCATTGCCACCGCTGAACTCAAGCAGTGATGCACAGTGTTCTTCAAGCTCGGCTAGTAATTCTGGGGTAAATCGATTTAATGGAAAGGCCACATTGGAAAATTCCAGAGAGTCAGCCATTCGTCCAACCCGATCATGCTGCTTAACCAATTGGTATTTCGCCATAATCTGATCGCGTGAGGTCTCTTTAGGTGGTGGAAAGTAATCTTTAATAAGCTTAAATACATAGGGGTAGCTTGGCAGGTCAAATACCAGCATTACTAAGCCTCGAATTCCAGGCGCAATCCGAAACTGATCAGTGGAATGCATTAGGTGATGCTGAAAGTCGCGGTAGAAGAGGTTCTTGCCATGTTTTTGCAGTCCAATCATGTTGTAGAGCTCGGCCCGAGGCTTATGCGGCAATAGACTGCGCATAAAAGTTACATAGGCTGATGGGACTTCCATATCAACTAGAAAATAACTATGGGTGAAGCTAAAAATAAGACGTAGATGAACCTCTGAAAGCAAAATGCCATCAATGACTAGTTCACCTTTAGAGTTGTGCATCAGGGCCAACACCAATGGAGAAATCTTTTCCCCATTAATGATACGCCCCATAATGTAAGCAGTTTTGTTACGAAAGAAAATTGTGCTTAGCGCATGAATTTGAAAATCTGTTGAGCTTGTGGTGTTCGAGAGAGACTCTTTGATTAGTTTAGTTGTTAAGTCAAGATCACGATCTAAATTTTCAAAGGGATTTTTAAGATCAAAACTCGCA
>Ga0214923_10005263_pt1 | contig 15145 bp, 15 predicted proteins | sample LL1510_MetaG_FD_177993 | JGI IMG/M metagenome (GOLD analysis project Ga0214923, IMG submission 177993) | Freshwater microbial communities from Lake Lanier, Atlanta, Georgia, United States - LL-1510 | ecosystem: Environmental > Aquatic > Freshwater > Lake | place: USA: Georgia | collected...
ATATGTTTGATCAATCATTTCGTCATATTTTTTTAATAAATATTCTTCTGTAATTTCACTATAATCATCTGTGAACAATATAGGACAACCTTTATATTTTTCAGCAATTTCATGGTTGTATTCTATAATAGGTATACATCCAGCAATAAGTGCCTCATAATGACGATGACAATCAATACCATTACCTTCCGGTGAAATAACAAATTTATATTTAGGAAGTTCTTCATAATATTTATTTGGATCAACAAAAATATTGTTGATATTATTTAAACTAAGAGTTCTAATAATAAAATTTCTGTTTTTTCCATTTGGTCTTCGTCTACTATCAGTAATTGTATTAACACAACACAATACAGTATTTTCATGATCACCTATTTGTATTCTACGACCTTTATTAAAACTAAAAAAATATGTATAATGCATACCGATTGTAAACGGTTGCATACTATCAGAACCATCTTTAACAGATGCCTGAACTATTAAATTATCAATATTTTTAAATGTAGTTTGCATTTTTCTTAAAGTACAAATTACATTATTATTTATTTTTTCTTTATAAAAATCATCTATATTCAAACCAGAATTAAAAAATTCATTTTTATATTTTGTTGATTTATTGTATTCATTAGGATATTTTATAAAATATCCTAATTCTGTAGAATATATACCTTTTGACCATCGTGTTGAACCATTAACTGGTCTTACTGCATACATGATATATGGAAATCTCTTAACAGTATGATATAAATTGTTTTCTTCAAGATGCATTTTATATATTTTTTCCATGTTCCATTCACGATCATTATTGATATTTAAATAATATTTATTAGATTTCCTATAAAAACTTTCTAATATATTTATACAGTTTTCAAGATTATGTTTAGATAATACAACAGTACGATCACATAACCCACCATGATCTTCATCGTCAGGTATCCAAATATTTGTATCACTCAATATATTCATTTTTGGAAATGGTAATTGATATATATAATCACTTCTCGCAATAACAAAACGATCATATTTGTCAATGAGATTGTGTTCCCTAATATTTATATGCAAAAACCATAAAAAAAATATATGGATATAAGTCGATATTAAAAAATCAGAGAAATGTGTTGGATCTAAATTTTCGCTAAATATTCTGTCTTTTATTTTTAAAAATTCTGTGTAATGTTTTTTTTTTAAAAATGATACCATGTTATTCTGCATGACATATGTTTTATCATCATTATTTTTTATTGAATATAATTTTTTCATAAATTCATTATATACTTCTTTTTTATGATACACAAATATATCATTTTCTGGATATGAATTTAAATCAATTTCATTTTCATCATTAAATTCACCTAAATATTTTATATTATTATCACAATGATATGGATCATTAATTTTTGAATGTATGCAATTAATATTATCTAATCTTTCATATTTATCAGATGTATTAATATGATTATATGAATATTCAACAGACTCAGAAAAATTTTTGTCATTTTCTTCGTTATACAAAAAATGGTATTTTGCTAATTTATAATATGGATTATCATAATTATAATCTGATTTAGTTCCAATACATAAACATAGATCAGCATTAAGTTCATCAATAACATTTTTTTTAAAATTATCAAATGTTAATTCATGAGCTCTTGTTTCGGATAATATAATAACAAGTGTTTTAGGATTGGTAACAATATCTTCAGAAATATTATTCATAGTGTTTATAAATATTATTTATTTTTTTATAAAAAAAAACAAACACAAATAAGTTCAATTAAATTAAAAAAAATATTTGTAAATTTATATAATTAAAATATGTCTTTTGAAAAATATCAATTACCAAAATCACTGATATGGATAACTATTATCAATTATGGTTATATTGATTATACTAAAAATTTTTTGATATCAATGAATAAATGTAATGTAAAATTTAAATTAATAATATACTGTATAGACGATCAATCATTTAATGAATTACAAAATTATGATAATTGTATACCAATTAAAGTTGATTTTTTGAATTATAATTTACCTTCTGAATTTAAATTATGGTCGAATATTGATTATAAAAGAATTTGTTTCGCAAAATTAGATGCAATATTATATACATTAGAAAATACATATCAACTTGGAATAGAGTCGGTAGGTTTTATAGACACAGATATAGTATTATTTTCAGATCCATCAGACACAATTATAAATATGATGAATGAAAATAAATATATAAATATATTTAGTCAATGTGATGAGTCGCCAAATAAATTTTGTTCGAATCCATATAATTGTAGAAATTTATGTGCTGGTATAATTATATTCAGAAATGTAAAAAATCTTTATCGGTTTTTGAAATATCCTGAAAACGAAATTGATCAATTTATTAATGCAGACCAAGATTTTTTACAACAAATATTCAGTAATTTTAATGTACCTCATTTAACAGTCCCAAAACATATTTTTCCGAATGGATCATATTATCAAAATTTAAGAAACAATAAAATTGAGTTTGAAAAATCGAATGTTTTAATTCATTTCAACTATATGATAGGTCATGAGAAAAAAGAAGCAATGAAATTACAAAATTTATGGTATTTAGAATAAATAAATTATATAATATAATTATAATGCCATTAAATTATGTAACAATTGGTTTAACAATATCTTTTTTAATGCATGGTTATCATTTTGTTAAAAGTTGGATGAATAATCGTGCAACAATTGTTTCGTCTGTTAGTAATATTGAAAATGATGCAATTGTTATTAAAGATGATATTAAAGATATTATTAAAAATCCATCTTTAGAAAATATAAATAAAGATGTTATAGATATAACACAAAATGTTGAAGAAATTGCATCAAATGTTTTAATTATTGAAAAAACAATGATAGATATTGAAAATGATACAATGAAAACTTAATTATCACAAAAATGTTTGGAATATTTTGGATTATTAATAAATTCTTTCCATTTATTATATTTAATAGGATCTTTCATAGATCCACTTTTTGTTTTAAAATTTCTTTCTTGTAGTTCAATCCATTTAGCTAATTTATCTTCATTATTTTTGTTTGCCAATTCAATAAACTTTCTGGACATTTCGAGTTCTTTATCAGAAAATTCGTCTTCATCGATCATTTTTTTATTATATAATTCTTGTAATAATTTACTTGTTTCCAAAAATGATTGTATAGCTTCTTGCATTATATTTATATATACCATAATATATATAAATTAATTCCATGATATAAAAAAAATCAATTTTTTTGAAATAATTTAGAAATTATATAATAATAGTAATAATAGAGATGTTTAGAAACATATTTTGTAGAAAGATGTCGATGTCTAAATTTAATTATTTAGATCCATTTTATTTAGGTAAACAATTATCATCAGAAGAAATAATGATACAAAAAGTGGCACAAGACTATGCTCAACAAGTTTTAAGTCCAATAGTGATAAAATCATTTCGTGAAGAGAAATTTGACAAAAATATTATTAAAGAAATGGGCGAGATTGGTCTATTAGGTTCAACTATTAAAGGATATGGATGTGCTGGAGTTAATTATGTTTCATATGGTCTAATTGCTAGAGAAATTGAGAGAGTTGATTCAGGATTTCGAAGTGCATTATCAGTTCAATCATCATTAACAATGTATCCAATATCTGAGTTTGGTTCAGAAGAACAGAAAAATAAATATTTACCTGAACTATCAAAAGGTAATTTAATTGGTTGTTTTGGTCTAACAGAACCAGACCATGGAAGTGATCCATCAAATATGAAGAGTAAAGCAATATTAGATGGAAATAACTATATATTGAATGGTACAAAGAACTGGATAACGAATTCACCAATAGCGGATGTATTTATTGTTTGGGCGAAAGATCAAGATAACGATATTAGAGGTTTTATTCTTGAAAAAGAAATGAACGGACTAAAAACCCAAACAATTGAAGGTAAATTTTCTTTGAGAGCGTCTGTCACTGGTATGATTTCTATGGAAGATGTAATAGTTCCTAAAGAAAATATGTTACCAAAAATTAAAGGATTAAGAGGACCATTTACATGTTTAAATAGTGCAAGATATGGTATAAGTTGGGGAGTATTAGGTGCAGCAGAAGATTGTTATGAACGAGCTAGACAATATGCACTTGACAGAAAACAATTTGATAAACCATTAGCAGCCAATCAATTAATCCAAATTAAATTAACAAATATGTTGTCAGCTATTACTTTAGGATTACAAGGTTCTTTAACAATTGGACGAATGATAGATGATAATATATTAATACCAGAGAATATATCAATGATAAAACGAAATAATTGTTATCATGCATTAAATATTGCAAGGCAGTCCAGAGATATTTTAGGTGGTAATGGGATTTCAGATGAATACCATATAATTAGACATATGATGAATTTAGAAGCAACAAATACTTATGAAGGAACAAGCGACATTCATGCACTAATTATTGGGAGAGCAATAACTGGAATTAGTGCATTTTAAAATAAAAAAAATATAGCAAATTGTTGAAAGTAATTTATTTTATAATTATATGGGTCTTTGTCATAGTGACAATAAAAAAAATAAAAAAAATATAAATAATATTGATCATGAAAAAAAAAATAATGACAAACAATCTATTTTTTTTTATGAAAACTCTAAATCTCTATCAACTTATAATTCGACTGAATCATGTTTAGCATCATTATCTATAACGCCGTCGCCAACATCTATATCGTCACTCACTGAATTTTCATTATCATCAATATCATTATCAATATCACCATCAACATTATTATATTCGCCATCAACATTATTATATTCGCCATCAACATTATTATATTCGCCATCAACATTATTATATTCGCCATCAACATTATTATATTCGCCACAATCCGAAATATCATTTAATTTTACTGAGAGTGATAGTGATAGTGATAGAGACAATAATAGTAATAATGATAGTGACAATGATATTGATAAATAAATATTTTTATATTTTATAAAATTCAAACCAGTTATAAAATTTAATATATAATATATTAATGGGACACTGTACATCAATATGTGGTTATGATAATGAAGAAAAACAAATTAAGAGACAAAGAGAAACTATTGCAAAAATGGATAGTAATACTATTGAATTAGATCTTGAATCATTAGATGAAGAAACACTTGAAGAATTTTTAGATGCATATGAAATAGAAATTGATAAACATAATAAAAGAATAGAAACACTGGAAGCTTTAGAAGATGTATTAGAAGAAATATTAGAAGAAAAAATAGAAGATATTAAAGGAATGAATATATTACCACAGATAAAAGAAAAAAATGTAATATATATAAATGCATAATATTTATAAAAAAATATTTATATTAATGATTAATAATATTTAATAGACGATCCGTGGATCCAAAACCATTTTCTCCTCTATCAGTTTGTGATAATTCAGAAACTAATTGAACGGTAAAAGGACTTAAATTTTCAGTGCATATTTGAACCATTTTAGAATATTTTTTGATAATTTGATTTTCTTCAAAACATCTAAATTTACCCATAATTGGACCTCTATAATTAAGATCAATAATACCAACATTATTGGCTAACATAAATGGTGTAGAACTTATTGAAGATCTAGCGAAAATGTAATATGGAGCACAACGACCAGTTTCATTATTATACATTTCACATCTAATTTTATAATCAACTTTACCAACTTTTAAAAAATCAACTGGAACATCTTGTGGTGTAATTAAATCTAAACCACTATCTGTATTATAAGATCCAGCAAAATTATTATTTTTACTCATATAATGTTGAGCGCAATCATCTGGAATATCATTATCCATTAAAATTCTTAATGTATATTTAGTTCTTGGCTGAATAATATTCATACTAGTGTTCATATTATTTGAAAACAATGGAAAATTCATAATATTATATATAATATATATTTATAATCATTAATAAACAAACATTTAAATTATCAATTTTTTTTATTATATTGGAACTATATTAGTTGTTTTGATATTATTATTTTTAAAACACTTACAACACCGTAACTCACATCCATTCCAACATTTATTCATAATAAAATTAGAACACGCAAAATCACATTCACATACTTTAATACAACATCTTCCAATAGGTAAGCAAAAATAATTTGTTATTGGATCACAAATACAACTAAATATATTACCACAATAATTACATATCCGATCACAAGGAACACAACAATAATCATAAATTACATCAAAACAATATTTCCAACATGATTTTTTATTTACATCTATTGTTTGTATAATTGCATTATTATATCTATCAATCTCAATAATGATATTCATTGTTTGTTCTTGAGGTAATTCTTCCATCATATAATATATATTGATTTATCGTATTAATATATATGATAATAAAAAATCAATTTTTTATTGAAAAATTATCTACTGTTTTTCTTTCATCTCTTAAAGCAATATATGAATTTGAATCAATATTTTTGTGATATACATATATAAGTTCGTTGTCAAATATAATATCTACTTCTTTAGAGATTTCATTTTGTTTATTTTTATTATTTTTTATACACGAAAAAAAGTTACCCATAATATCTATATATATTTATATAAATATATTTAGTATATCAAGATAAAGAAAATTGATGTAAAATTTTTTTAACACTGTTTTTCAGATTAAATGTATAAATTATATTATTTTGGTTGAAAGGATTAATTCTAGTATTATTTAATAATTTTTTTATAGTTGATAAAGAGCCATTTATACAAGAACTAATAAATAATTCATTATTTTGAGCTGATGGATCAACACGATCATCGTTTAATAATGTATTAACTATTTTATAACAATTATTATATGAGGCATCGATAATTAATTGATTATTTTGGTCTGCAGGATTTACTCTTGGATCGTTATATAATAATTTAAATAATTTATAATTATCAGACGAGTAAATTATTGATTGATTATTTCGTGCAGCTGGATTAACTCTTGGATCTTTAATTAATTTTTTAACTATATTAATGTGTCCTTTAAAAGATGCATTAATAATTGCTTGGTTATCTTGATCAGCTGGATTTACTTGTGGATGTTTCAGTAAAAGTTTAACTATATTATCTTCACCATAATAAGATGCTTTTATAATAGCCTCATTATTTAAATAAGATGGATTATTATATGGATTTCTAATCAATTTTTGAACTATTTTAATATATCCATGCTTAGATGCATTAATTATAATTAAATTATTTGTCTCGACATTAAAAAAGTTTAAACCTAAAAATTGATAAATAATATCAATCAGAGGCATTATAAAATAATGTCAATATTATATATTTTTAAACAAAACTCAAATATATTTTTTAATATTAAACAATAATTTATATTTTTTTATAAAATTTTTTTTTGAAACAACAACTAATTTTTTTAAAAAAATTAGTTAAAGAAAAACAACTTGACTTATTGTCTTTAGATGAAACAATATAATTAGCATCATGAACTATATATTTATCTAAAGAAGATTTACGATATCGTTTATCATTATCCATATATAATATTATATAGATATTTTTGATCAATATTTTTTATTGAAAAAGGATTATTATTAGGTTTAATGAGACTAATAATATTGTTTATATATGATTTAACATGAGGCGAAATATAAAATGGATCCATATTTTCGATATCAATAAGATTATAATTATTTGAAATATTATAGTTTGATCCAAAAGTAAAAAAAATATCATTAGTTTCTTCCATAATATATATGTATATTATATAATTTATGTTTTATATAATAAAAAAATTAGAAATTAAATGGATTAAAATATGGTTGCATTGGCTGTATAACTTGAATTGGTTGCATTGGTAGTATAGGATGCATATGATGAATAGGATAGACTGTATTAAAAGATGGATTAATTGGATTGACGAAAGTATTGGGCATAATAGGGTTCATAATAAAATTTGGTTGAAATATGAGAGGTGGTGTGACGATATTTTGATTTTGATAATATGTACCAGTTAAAGGATCAAAGTTCATTATAATATAATTATATATAAGACTATATATAATTTTTTAAGTATATGAAAAATAAAAATAATATAAAGTATTATAAATTAAGTATATTAAATGGATGAATTAAAAGAGATAGGACATCGTAGTGGATGTTGGTACAAACATATTAAAGAAGAAGACAATGATTATGTATTGTGCAGAACCGGAATGACTCATATTAGTTTCAAGATAGATATAAAAAATATGGAAAAGAATGAAAAAGAGATGAGAGAAGATGTAGAGAATTATATAGAATTACATAAAAAGATAAATAGAAAGAAGGATAAAGATTATCAACAAGTATGGAACAAATTAGGATATTGTGGAACGATGTTTTTGGATTGGTTAGATGAAGCAAAAAAACATTTATTCGATAATAGAGATGATAAAATGGTAATGCAAATATATATAGATGGAATAAAACTAATAAAAGAAGCTTTAGAATATGATTAGATTAGATGTTATACATATGAATTGTTATTTGTTAAAAATATGCGAAACAATTTAATAAAAAAAAATAAAATAAAAATAAAATTATTTATTTTTATTTTATAAATGATTGATATGGAAGAACAATTATTAGACAACATAAAAAAAAATATTAATGAATATTTAAAACCATTTACTTTTAATAAAAAAATATTAGATGAGATGGAAGATGTATATTTAAAAAATGAGAAATATAATTTGGCTATTTTAAAGGTAATAGTAAAGGACAATCAATTTGAATATGTGAGGAGTCCAAATACATCAAAAAGAGTAAATTTAATGATGGAATTATTTAAAAAACTTCATGATTACACAATAAAAAATAAAAAAAAAGTGTCAGATTGTATTATATATTTGTACATAGCAAATGTATATACATATGAATATCAAAATCTCCCTTTTTTTGTTTTAGCAAGACCTAAAAATAGGAATGGTATTATTATTCCGGATGAAACATTTATAGGATATGATGTTAAAGGAAGTTTATTAAATTGGGATGAGATGAAAGATATAATAAAGTCACATTGTGGAATGGAACGATATGATAAAATAAATAAATTATATTACAGAGGTCCAAACGCAGGTGCAGATAAACATAATCTCAGAAAATTGATAGAGAAAGAACGAAAATTAAATACATTTTATGATATAACAGTTGGATCTTATGCTATACCAATTTATGAGTCTTGTAAATATAAATATTTAATCAATTTACCAGGGGATCAACCATGGTCTGCGAGATATAAATACTTTATGTTAATGAAGTCATTAATGATACATGTTGATTTAAAACAACATTTTGAATTTTTTGAAAATGATGTATGGATAACATTTTTTGGTCCATTATTCCAAGATAAAATTGATAATATTGATTTAATATATGATTGGTATGAAAATGATGCAGAAAAAAATAAAAAAAATTTAACTAAACTTATTAATGAGATCAGAGAAACATATACTTATTATGAAGATAATCCGGAACAATATGATGAAATAGTTAAAAATGCATACAATAAAGTTAATGCTATCACTCTTGATCTAGTTTATGAGTCGATGTTATTGCTTATAAATGAATATGCCTCTAGATTTAAGAATTAATTAGACATTATTTTTGGTTTTCTTCTTTTTTTGGCTTGAACTTCTACTATTTCCATATTATTATTATTATCATTATTATTGATAATAATTTTATTTGGCTTGGTCTCTGTCGACATTTCTGGACAAGGGACCCAAGAGGGTAAATCGATATTAAAAATTAATGAATTACCATTATGTCTACATATATTGAGACTGTGAGATATGTGATTTTTTACTTGTTTCATATGTGTAATCAAAAATACTGTTGAATAATATTGTTTCAAAAATGTAAACAATTCTTCTATTGATGCCATTCTACCTGCATCTAAAACACTTATTGATTCATCTAAAAAGATAATATTAGATTTAGGAATAACTGATATTTGAGCTATGATAATCTTAAATACTAAGTCGAGCATAAATGATTCCATTCCACTAATAGTATGAATAACATTATTTTTAGATAATATAGATAATTCAATCATATCACCATTTAACTGCATGTTTATTGTTTTGTTAATAAATGGCTCTAATATACCATTTACCTTATTTGTTATTGTCTGTAATGACTCTGAAAGTAAAAATAATTGAACTCCGTCACGACTTGTAAGCTTATTCAATAATTCATAAATATTCAATTCAGTTTTGACAGAGTCAAGTTCATTATTTGTTTTTTCAATGTCAGTAATTAATTTTAATAAATTATTTCGTTTGACCTCTAAATTACTCTTTGAATTAAGTAATTCTTTATTTTCAATTTTATTGGTTTTAATATTTTCTTTCAAATTAATTATTTCTAAATTAATACAATTATTTAGTTCAATATGTTCCTTTACAGAATGCCACATTTTGATTTGATTAGATGTTAATTCAAGATCATTACAATATCTACTAATATTGTTTTCAATCTCAATAATTTCATTACCATAGTTCGATATCATTGAACTATGTTTTGTATTTGATACTAAAACATTCTGTAAATTTATAAAATTATTGACAATTTTATTATTTGGATCTGTTAATTCATCTAATTCTATTTTTAATTTATTAATAATATCATCAATATTATTTATATCAATTAATGTCTTGTTATTTAATTTAATAGTTTCCAAATTAATTGTGTATTCTTTAATTTCATCTTTATTATTTCGTATATCTTCATTAATAAGATCTAATAATGTTTTAATATCTGATACATCATTAATTTCAATATCATACAAATCACTTTTAATGCCATCAATATCATCATATAAATTTTCAATATTATCTTGTATTTTATTATTATGTTGTAACATATGTTTTGTATTGTTATATACATCTATTTTTGTATTAATATTTAAAATTTTTTCATTAATAGAATTAATTAATAAATCATTATCACTAAGTAGTTTATTACAAGATGTTAATTTTTCATTAAAATTAATAAAATCATATTGTTGTAAATTATATATATTATAGATTGTTTCAACCGACTGTTTTGATAAACTTGAATTAACAGTTATATTATCATACTCTTGTCTCAGTTCGTCTATTTTTTTGTTATTTTTATTAATTTGTTCTTGTTTTTCATTATTAGAATTAATAATTGAGATATTATTAAGAATATCATCTAATTTAACAGTCAAATCATTTGAAATTTTTTCACATAATTCAAAATAAGTCTTAATTTTTTTGATTGTTTCATGTGTATTTTTAATATTGTCTAACTTACTATTAATCATATTAATCTTATTATGCATTTTAATATCAGCAATTATATTATTATAAAGTTTTATTTTTTCATCATATTCTTTATCTAAAATAATTATTTCATTATATTTTTTAATAATAGTATTATCATCATTTTTATCTAAAATAACATCAAAAGAACTTTTAATTATATCAACATTATTTTTAATATTGGCTCTATCAATAGTAGATTTATTGATTAAAAGATTTATTTCATCTAATGATTCATATATTAATGAAGCACTATCAGCTCTCATTTTTTGATATATTGTTATAATGTTAGATCGATTATTTCGATAATTCTGTATTATTTCGTCTTTAAAATATTGTTCTAATATATTTTTATGATATAAATTATCATCAAGACTATATTTATTATTATTCAATAAATTCCATAATGATTTAGATTGATTATTGATTAATTCATAATCATCATTTAATTTATCTAAATAATCAGATCTAAAATCTATTTTATAGTTTTCATCAATTAAAAACACATTTTCATATTGTCTATATAAATTTTTAATATCATTATGATTGTCATTTAATAGAGACAATATTTGTACTTGATTTGCCAATAACATGTCTAATTTAATATTAGGATCGATATATGTTAAATTGATTTGTTGTTTAATCATAAGATTGTTGATGCATTCCATAATTTTTGTCTGTTTATTTTTTTTGAATTCAATAAAATCATTATATTCTCTAATAATAAGATCACGATATGGAATAAGATCTAATTTTTTAACATCATTATTTATAATAGATATGTCATCAAAAATTTTGTCTCTGATATCGGTATATTTTTTCATTTGTTGATTTAGTTCATTCAAATTATTAATTTCTAATATTAATTGATTATCGTCATTAATTTGTTCGCGTTGAGTAAAAACTCCAACAGAGTTTAAATTGGATGAACTATCATCAATTACAAACATTTTTTTGATATATTCATTAATTGAATCATATATAGAAGAGACCTCATTGAGTAAACCACACAATTTATTATTATTATTATTAGAGACGATTAGTTTTTCATTTAAGTCTTCTTCTCTAAAATTTGAAACATTATATAATTTTAATTTTTGTTTTTCATTGAAATAATAATTAATTTTATGCATGATATCGTCTTGTGATTTTTTCAATTTATTATTATATTCTTCAAATTTATGAATGATTTCATTTTGATTTACAATTTCAATAATCAATGATTTTAATTTTACAATATTATCATTTAAATCTAATATTTTATTACGACCATTTATTATTTTTTGATTTGTATCATCATATATATTATTTAGATTTGAAATATCAACATTATTAATATCATCATTGATAGGGATTAATTTGGATGATAATGTCTGTATGCATTCATAATTTGAACTAATATTTGTTTCAGTCAAGGATAATTTATTTTCACAATTTATAATTTGTTGATCAATATCATTTAATTCATTATTTAGATCAGTAATAGATCTAAGATTATTAAGATTATTGCTAATATTTTTAATAGTATTAAATTGTGTTTTAAGAGCTTTAAAGCGTTCATTAATAACAGATTCGCATTTATTAAAATACTCAATTTTAAGGATTTGACAAAGGAAATCTTTTTTTTGTGGATTAGTTTTATTTTTGAAAGATTTATTATTTCCTTGTAATAAAACAGATGTAGTAATAAAATTATCATAAGTTCCAATAATAGGTACCAATACATTATCAGTACATAATCTATTTTCTTCTGTCAATGACTGTAATATGTATTCTTTATCATGAAGCTTAAATTTTTCTGAGTTATCTGTCATATTATTTGCTTCTATCATTTTATAAGTCATTAAACTTGTTTTCATCATTATTTTTGATGTGGTTGATACTATTATACGACGACAACTCCTCTTTATTAAATATTTTATATTATTTGATTCAATAATAATAATTCCTGAAGCGACTGATGAATTAACATTTACAATATCTTTTGGATTATTTGCAGCATCATCTCTTGCAGATCTTGAATACAACATGTAAGTAATAATATCAATGATAGAAGATTTACCGATAGCATTATCACCGAAAATACCAACAATTTCATTATTAGGATATTTTGTAAAATCGATAACATTATTTGGACCATAACCATACATATTATCAAAAGATAACCATAATATTTTCCAATCACTATTGACATATTCAATATCTTTCTCAATACTTTTTGTTTCTAATATGATTTTATTTAAATATTCTAATACTTTTTCAACTATATCTGGTTTAATACCATAAAAATTCATTTGCATATATCGTCTTATTAAATTATTAATATATTCACTATTATCATTCAAATTAATTGATTTACATTCTTTTTCATCTGTTTGGACTATTATTGAATTATTCGAAATATCATTAAAATTGTCTTCTTCTATTTTGATTTCTCTATCTTTATCTCTCTTCAATAACCATGATATTGTTGCTAAAGGATAAAGAGCGTTGATCTGATTTTTTAAAAATTCTCTATTTATTTTAGATAATAAATCCTCATTAAATTCAATACGAAAAAATCCACTACAATTATTTTGAAAATAATTATGTATATATTCTTTATCAAATACAATGGACGATATATTATCTATATTACTAACATCATATAATTCATTGATATTTACTATATGATATGCATAATTATTTTTTATTTTATGATATCGTGATGAACCATCCAATATATTCCATTCTAAAAATCCATGATAATCATCTGTTTCTGTAAAATTTTGAGAAATTAAACTAGAGGAATATGCTACTGTTTTATTTTTATCTAAATATTGAAATTTATGAATATCACCTAACAAAATATAGTCATAAGATAAATTGGTAATAGGACACGCAAAACTAGATACTTTTTTTGTTCCTCTTAGTCTTGTTCCATAATCATTTATAATACAACCATCTACTGAACCATGATATAGACCAATATATTTAACATCTTTATAATTAGATGAATAATGATTAGTTGTTAAAACATTACTAACAATATCGCGTCTCAATGTAAATTTATCAATAATTGATGAAATTCCAAAAATAATGTTGTTATAAATATAGACACCAGAATTTAGTAAATAATATGTATTATTAATTGGTCTATCTTTAAGAATGGCTGTTATTGAATCAATCTTATTGTTATTTAATTCAATTGTATCATGATTACCAGTTATAATTATTAATGGAAATATATCAGATAAATTTTTAATAAAATTCCATGTTTGGATGATTGTATTTGGTTTTAGTTCATCTTTAGAGTGTAATAAATCACCACATAAACAAATTAAAGTATTAGTTTCAATTTGTTTGATAATTCTTAATTCGTCATATAATTTTTCAAATACCTCATTATATTCATCATGTAATGTTGATAATCTAATATGAATGTCTGCTATATGAATTATTTTCTTTATAGACTGTTTGCTATCTTTAAGGATTTCAAATTTTGGTTCGTAATTAATTGACACATTATCTATATTAATCATCATACTCAATTTATTTGTTATTGTATTTTCATCTTCTAGAACTTGAGTTGTTTTCAATACATCATTAATATCTTCTTTAGACACTTCAGCCTCTTTAGTCTCTTCATCAATAACTATTTTTTTAGTTTTTCTTTTTGGTTTTAATTCATCTTCTCTAGCTTTTAAAGCTTCTTTTTCTTCTTTAATTCGTTGTTTTTCGGCTTGTTGTTGTTCCTTGACTATTTTTGCAGCTTGTCGTTCTTCTTTTTTTTTTTTCATTTCTTC
>Ga0214923_10005264_pt1 | contig 15141 bp, 14 predicted proteins | sample LL1510_MetaG_FD_177993 | JGI IMG/M metagenome (GOLD analysis project Ga0214923, IMG submission 177993) | Freshwater microbial communities from Lake Lanier, Atlanta, Georgia, United States - LL-1510 | ecosystem: Environmental > Aquatic > Freshwater > Lake | place: USA: Georgia | collected...
TATCAAAAAAAAAATATAGAAAGAAATTTATTTTCTACTTAGCTACCATACGAGCTAAGCGTGCTTCATTCGCTCTTCTCAAATGAGCTCTAGCATTCTCAATTCTTTCCCTATATAATTCAACATTTGCTGGACTAGATCTTGATCTTTCTTCAAGTAAACGAACAGTCTGAGTCAATTGCTTTGCGTTTTGCTTGTCCAAATTATGATCAGGCTCCTTCTGAACCTTTCGTTTAGGAGAAGCACTCTTCTTTCGTTTAGGAGAAGCACTCTTCTTTCGTTTAGGAGAAGCACTCTTACTTTTAGATCGTCTTGGAGAAGCACCAGCTGCTAATGCAGCTAAAACTCTATCTCTTCGATTGGTTCTAGGTTCAGGGGCAACAACTCTGACCACGATGGGATTCAAAGGTTTGAAAGGGGGGACTTTACAACCTTGTCTTCTCAAACGACCTCCCCATTGTCTATACTTTTTCTCTTCAGCACCCTCTCGAGTACTATGTCTAGTTTCCATAATCCATTTCTCCAACTTGGTTCTAATCTCATTACTCATCTTATCCAAATCCTCTGGCAAGATAGCATCAGCCCAATCACGTCGTCTTTGTTGCCATAAATACAAACCATTTTCATTCTTTCTATTATCAGCTGCAGGTAATGGTTGAGCCTTGTCATCAGGTTCGATATGCTGATTTAAAAATGGTTCAGCCATCACTTGGTCTAAATGATCTCTTAAATACTGAATGGCATGACCTCTTTGAAAACATTTTAACAATAACTCATCAGCAGTTCTTTCTCTCCATGAATCGGATCTGCTGGGAGAGTGTGCTTGCAGCATACGCAACACCTCATCTCTATGATTATCCTTCAATTGAGCTAATGCACCATTACGTCTCTTATGAATAGTGTAGGCGTACAGCTTATCATACAATGGAACCAACTCCATTGGCACAGCTCTATCACCAGATCTCATATATCTAGCTTCAGTAGAACGTTCGCGATTACAGGGCTTCATAAAGAAATCAATTAAACGAATCTTCTTCGCTTCGAATAATGGAATTAAAGTACCCTTCATATTGGCCATATGCAACTTGGCAATCTTCTTATCCACTCTGGAAGAACGAACAATCTCCTTATGCAACCCAAGACATACATCAAAACGACGCTTAAACTCAAGAGGAACCGCTTCCTTCACCATAACACCCTTGCGCTTTCGCTCTCTATGGTAGCTAACACCTCCCAGGCCAGCACTCAATTGAGTATCAAACGAAGCATCAACAAATCGAGCATTGGGCAAACTAGTATCAAAGAAGAAATTATCCAATCTCAACTTACGAGCCCCAAACGCCTTTCTCACAGAATCCTCAACCACAAATCGAGCAATCTTATGATAACGCTTAGATGCAGCGCTAGGCCAGGCAGACTTATCAATATCTGGCACCACGTAATCAGCATGAATCAAAACACTCGTCGATGTCGGTTTCTTCAATCTCTCAATTCTCTTACGCTCTCTCTCAATACCAGCCACGGTCAACTCCACAGGTCGAGACCTTCTTCCAGAAGACTTTTTAGATGGTTTTTTTGACCCTTTTCGAGATGCTCTCTTCGATTTCTTCTTTGGTGATGCAGCTCTCTTGGGAGATTGAGCTCTTTTGGGAGAGGAAGCTCTTCGAGCAGGAGATTGAGCTCTTTGAGGTGATTGAGCCCTTCGAGCAGGAGATTGAGCTCTTTTGGGAGAGGAAGCTCTTCGAGCAGGAGATTGAGCTCTTTGAGGTGATTGAGCCCTTCGAGCAGGAGATTGAGCTCTTTTGGGAGATTGAGCTCTTTGAGGTGATTGAGCCCTTCGAGGAGAAGCAGATCTCTTGGGTGCGAATGGGTTTTGCATAGTTAGTAGTTGTTGAGCACGAATGTTCTGAGCATGATTTGATGGAGCTCTAAGAGATTTGGGTAGCGGAGCTCTTGGGGATGGAGATCTTCTTCGAGGAGATTGAGCTCTAGGGGAAGCAACTCTTTTAGCAGGAGATTGAGCTCTAGGGGAAGCAACTCGTTTAGCAGGGGATTGAGCTCTTGGAAGTGCAAATGGGTTTTGCATATTTAGTAGTTGTTGAGCACGAACGCTCTGAGCACGATTTGATGGAGCTCTATGAGATTGCGGAAGTGCAGTATCTGCTAAAGTATCCATTGCCAATTTACCATTATTATTACCTAATGCTAATAAACCAACTGCACCTTTTGCTTCACTTTTAGTTCTTGCCATATCTAATTTATCTTGTTTCTTTTTTTATATAAACAAAAAAAAAGTTATTTTTTTTATGATTTTTATTTATATATTTACATTAAATTGAGACTGTGGTACTTGTGGTTGATCCATATTATCCTTCCATAACTTAATACTTGCTGCAGTTTCCAATGTATTTGGTCTACTTTTTTTTAGTGCCAATTTTATTGTTCTATGTTGGTTTGCTGATTTTATATGTTTATAATATTGTAAACATTGTTCAGCATCCTTAATTTGGCCTTGTTGTACACCAATGATAATGTTTTGAAATATTTCCAATAGTTGACTATCTTTTAATGCTGGTTCTGATGTGCTCTTTTCAAGAGATACATACGGACCACTACCAATCCCACTGGCATCTATATAAGCTTTATCAATCTCAAACAAAAAATCAATACACATTTTTTCCACATTTTCCAAGTCTAACTTTTTCGCCTTGACTTGAGAATTTAAATTTGTAATCTCATCCTTTGTTGTTTTCATATTTACCACACTTTGTGCTAACTTTTCTAAACCATTACTTTGTTGCTGCTGTTGAAAATGCATTGCTTGCAGATATTGCTGATGTGCTATGTCCTCCATTTATTTACTTTTCTTTTTTCTTCCATTAACAATAATAGGTATGCGTTTATTCCGGTCATCCCGAAAACACATCAGGAAACTTATCATTGTGATCATGTCTACAAAATATATGGAAAGCGAATTCCAAAGAGATGATAACAATCGCCATCAATCACTTCGTCAAATACATAAGAAACATGAACAAGGCAGTTTCCTATCCAAACTAAAAGTTCTTAATACTATTGATCAAACATGTAATTCTACCATTGAAACCATTGAATCCCAGCGAAAGATATTTGTTTTAAAACATGTCGATCTTGACCCTTACGCTACTGCTTACACTGAAGTCAAGTGCTTATTACTACTTCAACATCAGACACATGGTAAATATCATTTTATATCTTTATGAAATGCACTCTCTAGGTATTCTACCACTCCTTGATTGGGGTTTTAAACATCCTACTCCCAACAAACCATATGGTTCCATTATCATGATGTTTCCATTAATGGATATGGACCTTCACTACTTCATTCATCGCCACAAGGCACCATACACTTTTGAATGGTTTATCCACAATCTTTACCGTTTCGTACAAGTCATTGATAACGTTCATAAACAAGGAATCATCCATCGAGATATTAAATCCAAGAATATCCTTATGGATTCACATGGTAACTGGTGGCTACATGATTTTGGCAATGCTACTATTTTACCCAAGAATACTCACACCACTCTCGTGGCCAAAATGGGAACTCATACCTACAGAGCACCTGAATTGTTCGTGGAGAATGAAGAAACCATTTACGATGGAAGAGTTGATGTATGGTCACTTGGCATTCTTATCTATGAATTCCTCTTTCAACGTTACCCATTCAACTATCGAGAAGATGATGAACATAATATTGGTCAATTCTACAGAAAAACTCTCTTTCAATATTGGCCTAATATACCCGAACTAGCCAAAGCTCATCCCAAACTATTCGAGTTTCTTTCCTGTTGTCTCGATAAAAATCCCGAGAGTCGATATTTCCCCGACGAACTCCTCGAACTTCCCCTATTTCATTCACCTTGTTGATATACCATGGAGAGCATGAATATCAACGAAGAAACATGTCCATTATGTCCTGGATTAGATAAATTTCCCAATATTAGATCCTTTCAAGACCATTTAAAAATACATCCACATTATCATCATTATGTCTGTACTTTACACAAAGCTCAACAAATCTGTGGTCAAAAATACAAAAGAAAGAAGGATCTAAAGATTCATTTAGAAAAAGTTCTCCACGATCAATCAAATGACTATATCACACCTGCATTTCATATTATTCGTACTCACACTAAAACTGCTGAATCATGGGATCATTGGGTCTCGTTGTATAAACAACATAGTAGTTCCTCTGACCCCAATATTTCCAATGAACAACGACAAGCTACTACTCGTTTCATTCAAAAACTCACTGAACTAGAATTATGGAATGAATCTCTTATCAATGATGAATGGAAATTCGAAGATATGATTGATCAAATTGAAGACTATTTATTACAACAACCCAATCAATTAAAAACTCTTGGCAATCAATTACGTTTTTTATTTTGGTATTGCCTCTATCAATTCAGTATTTGCTCGGACATGTCTGAAGAATCGATTCTATTCATCCATAAACGATCTGCACATTATCATGTGAGAGCTACCAATTCACAAGAATATTCACTTGGAATCCAAATCATGGATCCTTACCAAATGGTCATTCTTCGACATGAACTCTTAACTGCTCTGAAACATCAACAGGAGACAATCATCAATCCATTCATTCAAAAATTCATCTCTGAACGACCAACACAATTCGATCATGAATTAAAAGAATTTGGAGCCAAACATCTTCGATGCTTTATTGATCTTATCATCCGTTTCACCAATGTACCCATGAGAGTTCAAGCTACTAAACACTTACATCTAAGTCACCCCTTTTGCCAAACCTCTCCAGATCAACCCCATGTCGCTCGTCTTCTCTTTGAGAATTTTGAATTCACCAGAATCTTTCTTTTTGATAAAGTAGGGAAAACTGGTGCTCATAGACCCATTCGATGTCCTGTGCCTAATCTAGTTACACCCTATCTATTTTTTTACATTCAATACTGTCGACCCAAAACTCCCTCTGACCGAACAGAAACTTTCATTAACCCTAGTGGAGGAATCTGGATTAACGCATCTACAGATCTCAAACATTATATCAAGCAAACATTAGGTAACACTTTATTTGATTTATTAACTATCCAATCCTACTAATTCCCATATATGTCATAAATTACATATCCAGTAATAACATTAAAAAAAGGTATCGATACGTACCGAATTGATCCCTCTGGGCGATTTATTCATGGATCAAGATCCATTATGCTAGCCAATTATGCACTACGCATCAAATTTGATCCACTTCAATTACAACGATTTGCTAAACTGATGAGACATTCTTTCGCTACCATGAATTCATATTATCTATTATGGACAGATTGGGCTACCTCTCGTATTGCCATGAATGAATTTAATCAGGTATTGTTTCTTTTATCTTGTGTTATATTTCTTTGTTAATGAAATATCAGGTCATGAATCCCAAACATGCTTCTACCATTACCACCACTTTAGAACCTGATCAATATGATGTGGACTTTACATCATTTTACTGTCCAATGCTTGAACAAGAGATGGCAAACTTACTTCATATATCACAACCAAGACTTCCAAAAACAACTGATCAATCTACACAAACTGATATGGAAGTTATAGAACCCATTGAACCCCAAAGGAAAAAATCAATTTCAAAGGATCAAGTGAAAGGTCATCAATGTCCAGAATGTCAAAAACCCATGTCAATATATGGACCTTATGGTCAAAAGAAACATCCAAAACGGTATGGTTGTTTTTGGTATCAATGTCCACCCTGCTCTCAATCCAAATTGAATAAGAATCTAATCCATAAAGTTTGGATCGATCTAGGATTCTTTACAGAACAAACTGAAACAAGAAAATCTGCCAATTATGAAGATATTGTCAATTATATAAGAACATTTAATAAACAATGAATTATTTACTATGGTTTGATACCTCTTTCCTTAAAATAGTTATCATCATTATAGTCAATGTGACCATTAATATTTCGTAAGCCTTCCCTTTTCGATTTATAGATTTGTGGTGCCATGTCCACTTTGGTTATTTTCGGTTTAGGTTTAGTAGGGATTAATGCTTTTCTAACTCCTTTACTATTACTTGTCAGTTTTTTTAGGTTTCCTTTGGATCGTAATTGAGAAAGAGTTATATCACCTTCAATAGGAAAACAAAATCGAGCTGATTCGACAATACTTGGAGTAGTCGAGATATGTAATGTAGTTGGTTTTACAAAATCAAACAAGACATAAAATAAAGAACCTTGATAAGGATCTAATGTCATGATTGGATTATCCAAAGGTATAGGTACATGACTTAATCGAGTCCATAATACTCTCTCTGTTACTATTTTATCAAAATCATTCCAATTCATAATCTCAGGAAACTTTAACTTGTCTTTCGCCTCCCATAACTTCATACCTTCTTTCATATTAATTGATTCATGATCCAATAAAGCCATTCTTACCTGACCCAATTTGGTTCCAGTAGCATAATGTTTTTGTTGAGTCATATGATTATGTCTCATTACTAAACTTAAATCATTCATCTTGTCCATATTAAATCCTGTCGCATACCCAAATGTATCTGCAAATATATTTCGGAAATCATGAGCTCGAAGAGCTTTATCTTCAAAAGGCATATGTAATTGCTCTCTTATAAATGTAATCAAATCAGTAGACACATCACGCCATATCTTATCCGAATTATACAAATACTTTCCTTCATCCTCTCTACAAAAGATAATGAAAAACCCTAAATAGGCTGATAAAGTATTATCCACAGGTAATATCAATGGGAAATGAGCTTTCCCTACTTTATCCATATACCATATACGATGGAATCGTTGACCACGAAATATTAATTTACCCTTGTACATATCTTCCTCTGGAATGACTTTTTCAACCCTATCTGGATCATCACTCAATCTCGCTTGATCCCATATCATAAACTTACTTGTCTCAGAACGATTTGGAACATTAGTTAGACGTAATGCTAAATCAATATAACATCGAAAATAGGTACGGAATTGATCTATTGTATATCCATTAAATTTACCACCATCTCGCATCTCAAAAGTCTTGAGTAAGGCTGGTAGTGTCTTGCGCCAATTTCGTAACTCGTTAATATTTTGCAAATCCATTTTCATCACTCCAGTAAATTGTAACACACTCTCCATAAATAACTCTATATCAGGCTGCAAATTCCTCATTCTTGAAATCATAATATTTCGAATAATATATCTTTCTACAGCCGATAATTCCTTTGTTGGCTTTATTTTTAATGAAATCTGCTTGACCTCGAATCGAAGTACAGTAAGACGTTCGAACTCTTCGGGTGTCGTTCGTCGATTTCTCAATATATATTCTATCAATAATAACACTTGATCTTTAGCCAACTTACTATTAATGTACAATATCTCTTCCTCAACAATTGCTATTATATTGGGAACCGATAAAGTATCGAATATATTATGTTTGTCTTTATTCATTTGCTTTTCTTTTCTTCTCTTTATTCATTTTGTTCTTTTTTTCGTGTTAATAATATGTGCATAGAATATGTTTAACTATCATTCTATTCCACAATAAAAAAGAAAAGAATCTTTTCTTTCTATTTATTTTACCCATGATGGAATTAGATCTATTCAAAGCAAAACAATTAGTAAAACTTTTTCGTCTACAAGATATGGCTTCAGTTCAAAAAGCATTATGGCATTTTAAAGATCATATGAATGGATCGGAACAAATGAACTCTTACCAATTCCTTCATGCTTTATATAAATTGATCCCCAATCATCTTACATGGATTCGAAGACCTGAAAATATACAACATATCGTATATCGTTTTATGACTTTTCAAAATAATCTACCTCGCTGTGGTGTTGTTATTATCTGCCAAAATCATATATTAATTCTTAAATCAGTCTATGGAAAACATATGATGTTTCCCATGGGAAAACAAAACCCCAATGAACCTAATCATGAATGTGCTAATCGAGAATGCCTAGAAGAAACTGGTCTTGACCTTCAATTACATCAAAACTCTGATTTTATCACTTTTAACGAGAAGAGTCAATCCACCAGACACATGTTCTTTTCGATTCTTTCCTGTGATATTGATTCTATCATCATTAGACCCCAATGCCATTACGAAGTAAGTGAATATAAATGGGTCACTATCGACTGGTTTAAACCCAATAAACCTTTTCGTTCATTCAACAATGAGTCATGGGCTACACTGATACAACAGATTAAACAAAGGTTATCATAAAATAATAACAATTTGATATACAAATAAAATCAATAAAAAATAATTTATTATTAATTCTACGCATCCATCGAAACTGAATATAGACCTGGAGGAGGAAAACACTCCACCTTACCATCTACATATTTGATAGTACTGTTAAGTCCGTCTTTGATAGTATGTCTAAAGAATGTATCCTTCATTTCTTCTCCCGCCAACTCATCCTCCAACTCTTGTTCCATTTCCCTAATCAAATATTCTGCGTTTTTCAATTGTGTTTCAAGATCCATTGGTTCTTCAGTATTGTCTACTCGTTGTTCTCTTTGATATGGAGGAGGAAAGAATTGAACTTTTCCATCTACATACTTGACAGTTGTTCTAAACATGTCCAATACACTATCCATTCCATCCACTTCCTCCAACATTGCTTGAAGTTCCACAATTCTCTTGTTAGCTTCTTCCAATTTAATTTGAATATTCATTTTTCGCAGTTTGAATACAAAACTAATGTAAACGAATTCGGAAAAAAACATTTATTTATTTCGTTAATTCATATTTCAGACGAAAATTATCCATTTTGATGTGGAGAACATCAAGTTTGTCAATACAAACAATTGTACAGATGGGACTCCACATTGAATTTCCAGGACCTTGTTGGAACTTGGAAGATAAAAAATCCTTACATTTTTCATATTCTCTCTTCGTTGCCAGAAATTTCACCATTTTATCAAAATCATATAAAACATAAATCCTGTGTTTGAAATAGAGAACTCCCCCAATGTTATTCATAGTACACATGAAGTTTCTTGACCGAATCAATTTCTCATTCGCTTCCAAAAATTCATCCTCTTTGTCTTCATCAGATTTTTCATTATCGATTATGAAGTTTTCATCTTTTCCTTCAGAAGACACCTCCGATCCTTGCAATACAACAACTTCAGTACATGTTTTCGAAGAATCCCAAGTATTTGAGAGATGGCGTAGCAATCCAAAAACACGCAGATTTTTTCCCACACTGAAAGTGATACCAAATGAAAATGGTTCCATTTTGGAAATGACTCGATTTGACTCCCAGAATATATATTCGTAATCAGTATCCTTGTTCATCATTTGAATCATGGTATATTTTCCAGATTTTGATGGTCTCAACATACAAGTGTTAAACTCTTCATAGTCCAACACGGTAGCATCGGTTGTGATAGACAAATTGGATTCAAACGATGCCTTGACATTCACTTTGATGTTGTTTCCCAAAACAAGGCCTTGATGATCAACCTCCGATCCAACAAAATGTAACTTTACCAACTCTTGAATAGAATCCATATTTGCTTGTTTGTTTTCAACAAAACAAGTTAAGTGATCCGGAGTATTACTTACAAAACTCTTCCAATACTTGCAACCGCATATCCTGATCCTCCAATTGTTTCATCACAATTTTATAAAACTGATTAAAATCCAACTTGATCTGCTCCATATCTATACGTAGTTGCTCCATATCATAACTCATATTTTGATTCTTTTCAGAACTATCTTTCTTATTTACAGATATGATTTTATTTGATTTAACCCGTTCCACTGAACCTCTCAGGGATCTTTGATTAACGGATGGGGCCTTCTTAAACGTTGTGACCATTTCATGTGATTGAAAATCAAGAAGTTTAACTTTAGTCTTTGGTAAAGCTTTCTCTCGAAAAAGATATCTAGGACTAGCTAAATTCATTTTATTTTACTTTACTTTTTTTAAGAGATTGGTTCTCCTGTCATCTCATATGTCATCTGCATTGCTTCCTTTATATAAGCCCACATTAAAGATATTTCTGATCCATCCACATCCAATATATCATTAACATGTAACTTTCTCTTGCCCGTGGTTGTCACCACTAATGATGCACCTACTACTTCAGTTGTATTATTGGTTGTTGGACCAATACCCGTGTTATTATTAGTAGTGGTTGTAGTTGTAGATGTATCCGGTATAGAATTAATGGACAAGTTATTGATTAACGCATCAATCACTTGTGATAATTGAGTATCTGCATTGGGTAACTTGGCAACTTCCTTTAAATCGGATACTAATTGATTAATCCATGATTTGGGTTCACCACCCAACATGGGAATGTATTCTACACTAATACCAGAATCTGTAACTCTTCCTAAAGCGATAGTGAATTGTGAACCAGCATAGGGACCTTTTGATACCAGTACAGTCTTACCAATATCTACAGAAGATACTAATATTGGTTTACAGTCTCTATTCCATAATGGACACATGTATATTCCATAATGTAATGGATGTAAATTCACAAATAATTCACCATGATGTAATGGTATTTGATTCAAAGGTTTGACATACATTTCATTTACCCATATGACTGATCTCATGGGTAAAGCTCTAAATACATAAATCAGACACAATTCGGTTAAACGATATAATAGATACACCATAACTATAACCCCTGCTATAGATGTTATAGCTATTTGCCATGGTCTCATCATCTTTTCCTCACCCCTTCTTTTTCTTTAACAATTTATGTTTTATTATTTACTTGACTGAAAACCTTTCTAAATATTGTATCCTAGAACAAAGTTCCTGAACTAATTTGTATTGTTTTTGTAATTCCTTCAACATGAGAATCTGTATTCCTTGGTAATCTACTGATAAAATATTCTGTTGACTATGATGAGATACTAAATTAGGCCATAACTGTTGGACATCCTGAGCCATTATACCACATCGTAACCTTGTCGATCCTTCATTAAACCGATAATGATAACATGGTAAATTGTACAACAATGTACTCTCTACATCACTGATCAAACTTATATCTTTTTTTAAATTTCGATCCGATAAACTCTCCAAATCTTGACATACTAACTTGGATGTAAAAGTATGATTACCTAACCATGTATAATCAGCTGTTGTATCTATTGATACAATAGCATCCGTTGCTAAACCTGGATCTCCCTTGTCACCTTTTGGTCCTTGATCACCTTGAGGTCCAGTTGATCCAGTATCACCTTTTAAACCTTGTGGTCCTTGATCACCTTGAGGTCCAGTTGATCCTGTATCACCTTTGTCACCTTTATCACCCTTTGGACCTTGAGGTCCCTCTGGACCAGGGGCACCAATTTCACCAGTTGATGCTCCTGGCGGTCCTTGTGGACCCTCTGGACCTTGATCACCTTGAGGACCTTGAGGACCCTGAGGACCTTCTAAACCTTGAACACCTTGTGGTCCTTGAGGACCAGTTGATCCAGTATCACCCTTGTCACCCTTTGGTCCTTGATCACCAGTATCACCTTTTAAACCCTGAGAACCCTGAGGACCTTCTGGACCAGTTGATCCTGTATCACCTTTTACACCTTGAAGTCCTTGAGGACCAGTTGATCCTTGAAGTCCTGTATCACCTTTGACACCCTGAAGTCCAGTTGGTCCTTGAAGTCCTGTATCACCTTTTACACCTTGAAGTCCTTGTAATCCTTGAGGTCCCTGAAGTCCAGTTGGTCCTTGAAGTCCAGTTGGTCCTTGAGGACCAGTTGATCCTGTTGATCCAGTATCACCTTTCGGTCCTTGAGATCCGGTATCGCCCTTGTCACCTTGAGGTCCCTGAGAACCAGAACCAGAACCACTTCTATTTTCTAATGCAATAATTCTATCTTTGAGGGTTACAACATCACCAGGGTCAAGATAAATGTCTGTATTAGCATCAAAGTAAATGGGTAAATCGGATCTAATGATGGATATTTGATTATTAATTTCAAAACGAAATTCTTGGTTTGTTAATGGTGATGATAATAAAATACGACTGGGTTTGGGTCTGGAGACATTTTGAACTATTCGGTCACTTACAGGTGGATTGTACACACCAGGCCGTCTACCACTATATCTCATTTGTCGACTCATTTCCTCTCTTTTTTCTTTATTTTATATAAACTAGGTCCATGATCAACTTATTACCCATATTCACAAAAAAAAATTAATTCAACATTCCTTTTTTCAACCTATAAAAAAAACAATATCTACAAAGAAAACCATGTCAAAAGACTTTTTCAGACACCCTTTTAAGACTACAGCAGATGCGTATGCAGATCGTCAATCTAGAAAGAGACTAGAAAGAAAAGCGTATATTGATGAATTAATAAGTAATGCGACAATTGAAAAAAACGCTTTAAAGCTTGTACATAACATAGAAACATTGGATGAGTTTAAAAATGATGAAGTTCATAACAAAATTAATAACCTTAATATTGGTTTTGATCAAAGTAAGGTACAGTCAGAGTTTAACAAACTTAGAATAAAGTACTTCAAGGAAGCTTTAGCTAAATGTGATGATAAAGGTGCATTTATAATTTTATTGACTGATGACCATTTTAAGTTATTCTCAAAATTTGAAACAGATCCAAAATATTTACAAGAATATCAAAACCAACTGAAACTGTTCGGGGCTGGAACACTTAAGGAAGAAGCGTCTAAGACGGTTGAAAACAAACATCCAAAAAGATATGACAACGGCGGTGAAATATTCGAGTTAATTCAAGACAAATTATTTAACTTGTTTATTAAAGATTTTGGTAAGTCATTAAAAGAGATTCAAGATGGTGATGAAACACCGTATAAACAACTACAAGGAGGTTATGATAATATTTTGAACGGGTCACCTATTAATAGAATCGACTTTGACAGATTAAAAGATGTCTTTAAGTTTAGAGCTGAAAAACGTTGGAATAATTACTATCATGCACAGATTGAAATCGTTAAATTAGAAGATGAAATTAGGATTATGAAAGGACAAAGTGACAATGCCGATACACTATTCAAAGAAAATGAAGTACGGAATCGGAAGATTCTTCAAAATACTGAAGTCGGTATTTTACAATCTGTTCGAGATTGGGAAAGACCACAGTTTTCGAGTATTAAAGATCAATGGAGTTACTGGGATTGGATTGGAATGGTATCCATGATCGCAATTTTAGGTGTTTGGGCTGCTGGAGTAGGATTAGGGAAATCCGAAATAGCTATCATTTTCTTAGTTACATTCCTGGTATTGCTAATTTTTTGGTTTTCGTTTAAGATTTTCTTCAGAACTTCAAAGGGTGATTTTGGTGCTTTCCGAAGTTTCTTCTTCGTTATGTTATTATTCTCCGTTATGTTCTGTATGACCATTGGATTTTCACGAACGAATGTAGGTGATCAAGGTATTTATACTATATTAGGTCTCGATATCGCTTTGGGAGCAATCTCATTATTTTTCTGGACACTTATCATATTAAAGTTGAATGGTAGAGCATGGTTAAAACAACCAGAGATGTTTATTCGTGAATTTAAACCAGATGGACGAAGTAAGTTAGAACAACTTCATTCAGAAATTGTGAAAGACCTAAGTGACGGAAAGAATTTCGAACCAGGTACTTGGAATAAGGTGAAATTCTGGGGAGAACCCAAATTCGCAAGTGGTGTTAAGGAAAATATGGATGAAATGAAGAAAAGAGCAGCACAAATATGTCTCACAGACATGGGTGAAAAAGGTACTGTTAAGAATGTAAATCATAATGAATCTAATGGAGTGTATACAATTGAAACTGATCAAGGTGATGTTGTCGTAGGAAACAACTTTGACACAAAACATTACTATTATGCTATAGTGAATATTGACTATATTGCTACTGGACAATTTATTAAAACATCTGCTCCTACACCTGTAACACAAGTACCTATTAATGATATTAAAAAACGTCTAAACCTTCTAAATATAGAAGATATAGATACAAAGATATCAGAACAAGAAGAATTTGTTCGACAAGCAAAGGCTGCACTAGAAGAAGATGTCAAAGCAAATCAAGACTTTTCCGAAAAATTAAATCTATACATAGACGCCCTTGGAGTTGCCGAGTCATATAGAATTTTTAAGGACATTGGATCTCAAGATTTTGATGAAAATACGTTCAAGTCACAAATTGAGACATCTAAACAAAACATCATAACGGCGATTCGTGATATTATTCCAGATAAAGGCAAACTTTCAGATAAAGAGGTGATGGAACATGTAGAAGAACATTTTAAATCCCATTTTATATTGTAATAATCTAATAAATCAATGATTTTATATAATAGAAACTTGTTTATTTTTTTTTCATGTATTAAATGATGGAAAACAATCCATAGTAAGTGGGAATCCATCTGATGGATCATCTCGTATTGGTGAAGGTTGTCTTCGTTTACGAAGTACTTTCAAAGTATCTTTATGTTTCAGAGTAATCACCATGGTAATATCATAGATAATACCACTGAACAATGGGCCTAATATAGTAATGGCTGAATGTTTCTTATTCGTTGGTTCAGTATAGGAATACAATTCTGAACGAAGACGTTGAAACATGGGGTTTTGGAAAAAGTTTTGCATGATGGCATTACTTTGAAACATGATCAATTGAGTGGGTGGTACAGATACCACTGGTACATACGATTCCACTTTCTTTACAGCTTGTATCACCTCTTCCGTATAATTTTGCCATAAATCCGATACCATTCTTCGAATCATAGAAATGGGTACAAACAGAAACTTGTTTTGTGGAAACTTGGTATACAAGGGTGGGAATACATCCACCTTCACTTCATTTACCCTTTCCATCATACAATTAGGAAATGCATCATTTAATTGTATTCGAATCTCTTTTAACCTATTTTTTTTGTCAAATGAATATACAAACAAAAATAAATTGTACCATATAAACCAATGATCTTGATAAAAGAATGGCCATTTCATTTTTTGATACAGACAATACAAATCAATAATAACAAAAGGTCCACGAGAATCTTTTGGATGTGATAAACAATAACTAAAGAAGGAAATGTCTTTAGACATGTCACTACCCATAGCCATAAGAGTAGTCCAAAAT
>Ga0214923_10005265_pt1 | contig 15140 bp, 12 predicted proteins | sample LL1510_MetaG_FD_177993 | JGI IMG/M metagenome (GOLD analysis project Ga0214923, IMG submission 177993) | Freshwater microbial communities from Lake Lanier, Atlanta, Georgia, United States - LL-1510 | ecosystem: Environmental > Aquatic > Freshwater > Lake | place: USA: Georgia | collected...
GCTACGGCTGCGGCTGCCTCTCTTGGGGCTCCGGCTGCCCTTGCGGCTGCCTCTCTTGGGGCTCCGGCTGCGGTTCCGGCTGCTCTTGCGGCTGCCTCTCTTGGGGCTCCGGCTGCGGTTCCGGCTCCGGCTGCCCTTGCGGCTGCCTCTCTTGGGGCTCCGGCTGCGGTTCCGGCTCCGGCTGCGGTTCCGGCTCCGGCTGCGGTTCCGGCTCCGGCTGCCCTTGTGGCTGCCTCTCTTGGGGCTCCTCTTCTTTCTTGACCTAGACCTTGACCGGGACTTTGCCATCTCCTTTTTCCTTTGTACCAGTTTACACTATAAAAAAGATATTAAATATGTGTATATAACAAAAAACAAATCTCATCATGTCGCTTATGAGTGAAAGCACAGCCACGGTGCAGTTTAGCGCCATTGTGGAAACCACTGCGGTGGAAACCAAATTCTTTAATGGTGCACGGTTCATTCATTTAAAAGAAGCCAAAGATGAGGACGCAATACGTTGGAATGCGTTAGAACACGCGTTTGAGCCCCGACCCGTGTCACCAGCAGCAGATGTGGACATTACTCCCACCGTAGACGATGACGTCTTTTATGGTGTATTAGCCCTGGAGCCGTCCGGTACGGCTGATTTACACTCCAGCACGCTTTACACCTACAACCCCAGCTCCGGTACCCTCACCGTGCCTCAGGTCAATGGCAACGCCGCCAGCGCCACAGCAGTGGACATTACCAACAACACAAGTGCCAATCAAACGTTTTACCCCACGTTTGTCAGTGCCACGTCAGGCAACCAGCCCCTGCAAGTAGACAGCAGTGCACTCACTTACAACCCCGCCACCAACACCCTCTCCGTCACTAACATTACTGGTAACATTTCTAATGCCACCAACGTCACCATCACCGACAACACCTCTACCAATTTAACGTTTTACCCCACGTTTGTGAGTGCCACGTCAGGCAGCAGGCCTCTGCAAGTTGACAGCAACGCCCTGACGTTTAACCCCGCCACCAACACCCTGACGGTAAACAACCTGGCGGGCACCGCCTCAGCAGCAGTGTACGCCACCAACTCCCTGAACGCCACAAATGCCACCAACGCCACCAACTCGGTCAACGTTGGAGTGACCAATGACAACACCAGCGCTGTCACACTGTACCCCACATTTGTAAGTAACAACACTGGCAACAACAACATCAAAGTGAATAGCACCGCTCTAAAGTACACTCCATCAACAGGGACCTTCACCAGCACCCTGTTTTCAGGGAACCTCATTAACGTGTCTACCATTAACGGCTTACCCTACCCACCACCGGCGTACACCCGAAACTACACTGGCAACACCCTCATTGTAGACATTGTGTACGGAAACGACGGCATTGCTAGCACCGGCACCAACCGTTACTTTACGTACTTTAAATCCATATCTGCAGCACTGTTAAAAGCGGAGGCGGGTGAAAACGTGATTGTGAATGCAGGCACGTATGATGAAAAACTCACCATTCCAAATGGAGTGTCACTCACTGGCGCCGGTGCCCAGTGTGTGGTTATACAACAAGAAAATGTTGTAGTACCCACGGTGCTTATTACCGTAGGAACCAACTGCCGGCTTGAAAACTTTACTGCCAAGTTGAGCTCCAGTGTAAACGTGAACCTAACGGGCATTCATTTTCCGGATGACACCTCCACCAGCACCAAGTTGAGGAACTCTATTTGGACCATAACAAGCTCCGTGAGTTCACTCAGTGCTCCCACTGTGGTGGGCGTGCTCAGTGAGGGCAGCAGCGCCCTTACCTACACTGCCGTCAACGCCATTCAACGCAGCACCATTAACGTGATTAGTGGCGGCAACGGGATTTCACGCGGTATTTACATAACCGGGAACAACTTTTTTGCAGTGAGAGACATTGTGGTCTACGCTCGGGGCACCGGAAACAACATTGTGGGTGTAGAAACCACCAACGCAGCGGCTACTTGTGAAATAAAAACCAGCACGGTGTCCGGACAGCTGTATGACATCAACCAGGCTGCAGGCACCATTTTGTTGGGGTTTACAGACTTGAGAAACAGCACTGCCAACAACAACAGCTTCTCAGTTGTCACCGAGTCCAGCAACGCCGTGTTTGGGGTGTTGACAAACTTGGGAAACAACGCATCATACAACTTGGTGCCCGGGTCCTCAACGACAAACAACCTGCCAACTACTATATTTAAAATCCCAATCACTCAAACTTCCATTTTGTTTGCAGCCTCTGTACAGTTTAGTGGCACAATTGGTGCCGGTGCAACAGTGGTTTTTAAAGTGTTTAAAAACGCCATTGCTACAGAAGTGATAAATATTACTCTAAATCCAGGAGAAAGCAGCAAAAGTGAATTAAGCAAATCAACAACGTTTATTGTTGGAGATACATATCATGTTACACTTCAAACCACTAACAATCCTGGTGCGGGTGTGTTTATTGCTAGTCTTGACTTTTATTAAATGGAACAACAACCAGGTCATCTACCCCATGCACGTTCTCCAGTTTTTTAAGGTTGTAAAGTCGTAGCAAAATAACCAACGTCCACTTGTGAATGTCTTGTAGGATAGGCATGTTTAGTTTTAACACGTCCACAGAGGACAAAAACGTGACAGATGACACGTCAGGATGGTCGGCTTTTACCACCAGCGTGTTCCTAAACTCTTTTCTGGGAACATGCACCCCCAAGTGGTTACACACAGTGCGCATCTGATGGCTTTGCAACCGGACGGAATAAATGGTGGTGTGCAAATAACTCTGATGGTCAATCACCGGGTTGTAGTACCTTGGTTTCCGCCAACTGCCTATTTCTTGCAACCAGTTGGGTGACAGGGTAACACCCAAGTAATTCTTGGTGTTCTGAATTACCGCTACCTTGGGTTGCATTCCCTCTGCCCGAAACGCGTTAATGTACTCTTCTCCCACACTCGAGTTTTTCCGGGTCATCAACACATGAGATGTTGTCACGGGCGGGTTGCAGTCCCGGTTCATCACCGTGAAATTCACCACCAACACTTCAAAAGACGCCGGGGGCTTGAAAAAGCTTTGCACACCCACTGGACTAATCAAGTAGCGCACGTTGTTACACGTGTGTATCTCAAACCCAGTGAACAGGGGAGAAAAAAAAAAGGCCACACAATCAGGTGACGGCTCCTTCACCGCCCACGCCTTGTTCATGTTCAAGTCCTGTACAGTGACAGACCCGTCTTCACTCTCTTCATACTGCACGTCACGGTACTTGTTGGTACAGTTCACACGAAAACGCAAAGTTGTCACACCACCATCAGTCATTGTGCTTATGAAACAAGTTGTAAAATGAAAAAATAAATTTATTTTTTGCAAAGCTTTAAACTGGGCTGAGGCACCTCTTGAAAAGTGTAGCGTACAACAACACTGAGTTGGCGCAACTCCAGCAACAAAAAAGTAAAAAACTCTACCAACGTTTGTCTTACTAACTCAAGGTCCACTGGGTCCACTGTACCCTCTAAAGATACCGCTGGCCCTTGTTTGTTGTGTTCCATGACAACGTGCTCCATGCCAAGGTGCACCACCAAGTTGGGCCGTTTTTCAAACGCCCGGCGTTTTATCCAGTACTCTACCAACCCCTGCACCTCTGCCAGGCTCCAAATGGACAGGTTGTTACTCTCTTCATTCACGTAATCCAACTCTAGCACAGCACTAAACGTGTTCTCAGTGCCCTCTAGCACCTCAACGCTGGCTTGTTGAACGGCATGCCGCCAGTTGTACGCCTTGCGGTACACGGTCAAGTGTAACATGGGATGATTACCAAAAAAAAAAAGTGGTTGTGTGGTGTGTGTCTAGATATTTTTTTTTCTGTTAGATTGAACAAAAAAAATTAACATGGCTGCTTCAAGTGTGGCTTCAAGTGTGGCTTCAACCGCTCCGCTTCTACCCGCTATTGTGGCTCCAGCTTTTATTCCGGATCCCTTACGAGACCGTGACACGAAAGTACTGATTGCTTGTCATTGTAAAATCAAACATCAACTCATATATGTGCACGAACACTTTATTCAAGATATTGGCAAAGCACAAAACACGAACAACTTCACAATAGTGGAGGAGTACTACAACAATCCCCCGTCATATATTGACATAGAATGTAAGACCCAACTTGACCCCAGTCAACGATTCATTCAATTTAATAAGTGGGCAGAACTTCCTCACCATTATTTTGATGTCATATGGACCATGTACTGCCCCATTTTCGGGGAGTTTAAACATGTACTACACGCCCTTTTGAGTGGGGCTACTCAAAGTTTAAAAGACTACGGCATGCTCATTATATCGTTGAGTGCCACCTACGAAGCACGGATGGAAAAGGAGTTTGACAAAGAGGTCTTACCGTCTATGCGTAAACTGTACTTTGGCCCCATTGATACCGTGTTAAAAAAATATGAGTCAAGGCCTTTAAACCATGTGTATATTTTTCAAAAAATACCTCAGTATGAGCAACCGAGTAAACCAGTAGTAGGATCAGTACAACAGTTTTATCAAAACCTGATCCAACAGCTACAAGAGGACCCCAGATATGTGTTACAACTGGAGGCCCCTCAGCGATACAACATTGAGCGGCGCGTGTTGGAGCATGGGTTACGTGAGAGTGCACAAAACAAAACCCATCATGCCTTTTTTAATTTGGTGCGCTACTATTACTACCTGAAAACTACCAAACTTCAGGAAATGGGAGTCAAAAATGCCGCCGCTGCTTCACCCCGAACTTATTTTGAGTTCATGACCAACCGACTGCATGAAGCTGACTTTGATGTCAAAACGTTGCAACGACCCTTCATAGTGCAACAAGAGCAGCACACGTTTGACAAGGGCGTGTTGGAGTGCGTAAACTTTCAGCAGCTGGTTGATTTTGTAAACTTGGTGCATCAATATGATATTACCAAGGCTGCTCAGTTGAACCCAACTCAGGGTAGTAAAAAAAGACGACTGGAGGATAGTGATGGTGATAGTGATGCCAACCGGTCCACCATTTTACGTCAGAAACTAAACAACAATACCAGCACGGGTGGCAGCCAGTAGGTACACAGAATTTATTTGTTATAGTTTTGTACGTATTCCACATCGGAATCACTGTCAAGAGTATCACTATTGTACACTTGGCGCGGTGCAGGACGGGGAGGCGCAGCAGGTGCAGGCGCAACAACTCTTTTTTTTAGACTACTCTCTTTTGCTTCAGTTGAAGTTGAATTGTGAGTAGTTTCAAGGGAACGTTTTTTTACACCTTGTGATGAATACAAACGTTCTCGTAATGTGGCATCACTAGCAGCAGCACCTGCAGCAGCACCTGCAGCAGCAGCACCTGCAGCAGCAGCACCTGCAGCAGCACTAGCACCTGGCAGCACCGGCAAAAACGGCATCTTGACACACTTTAAAAAATCCTCCTCACCAGACAATGCCCCGGATGAACTCTCCACTTCCAAACTGTTAATGTGTTCCATTAGAGTAATGGCACACATTGTGGCTTTTTGTTTTTTAGTGACATTGGGGTCGTCCACATACACGTCACCCAGTTGTGACGGATGCGGGTAGTCAGGGGTGCTCATAAAATACAGAAAAAACTTGGCAATGTGTTCAGAATGATGTGCACCACCATAAAACATGAGTATAGACGTCATGTCATTTTGTAACGTCAGCAACATGTCACAAACGCAGTTAATATCAAATGCAAGCGACATGAAACAAGTGATAAAAGAGTTTAAGACATCAGCCAACAACTTTTGATGCTCAATGTTGTCATGTTTCCATGTTTTGTCTTTAAAATGTTGCGTAATTGTGTGAAGGGAACGAATAATGGGATCTGTTACTAATTCGGAGCGTAACAGGTGTGTAAAAAAATAAACAATTGCACCGTTGTGTGGACAGCCTAAAACTTTTGCTTTTAAAGCCGGTGATTGGTCAATCAAATAAAAAATGTTTGTCGCACTAGACAGGTTTTGAAAAAAAGGCACCAACTCATAATACAAAAAAAAGTTTGTTATCACTCGGAACAACACCTCATTTTTGTTGGCGTCCTTACTACTGTTGGGGTCTACAACAATTTGTTGTAAAAGTTCAGTCAAAGCAATGAGATTAAAATAAAAGTCGTTTAAATCAGAAATGGTTTGAGTACCAAACCGGTTTTCTTCAAAGTGAGGAACTAGGCAACTGGGTTCACTACTAACTACAATAGGCTCCCTGGATGACTTTGCAGCCTTCCTCATATCACGTGAAGCACCGTAGTTGGGTTTTAGGTTACTACTTAACTCTTCAAACACCGCCGAAATGACTGTTTTTTTAAACTTAATTTTAGGATACTTTTCTAACAATTGCGCAAAGTACTTTTGTTTGGTTATTGTCTTGGTTTTGAGAAGTTCATACATTTGCAATACAACATAGGCCATGTAGGTGGTATTATTAGGTGGGGCTGTTGGGGTAATCACACCATCTGCACCCACACTGTCTATTTCTAAAAACAAATCCACTTTGGCAGGACTGTGATTTTTTAACATGTTTACAAACTCATGAAAGGGTACACTACGCTTGCCTGGAAATCGTTGTGCACACTGTTGTTTTAATAAGGTTTTACTGTGCTCTTCACCCAACAGGTACAGCGTGACAGGCAAACTAGGCGCACGCTCACGTACACCAGTCATTTGAATCACATACACATCCAAGGGGTGGTCTAAAAACACGTAGTTATCACTACTACCCAACAACTCTTGAAGCCTCTGATTTTGTGCATTTGACAACAACAACTGTTGCAGTGGTGTTAAAGTGTGATGGACCAGTAACGTGGGTGTGGTACCAACTACATAACGTGCATCGCCTGTAAACTGAAACTTACACAGATCATCCATTTTTTATGTTCCTCCCACATTTTTTCTTGTAAAATGTTTAAAATGGCATCCAAAAGAGCAAGACGGGAAGCTCAAAAAAAAGAGGTTAAAAGGCGGCGCATAGGGGGAACAAATGTGATTGAACGAGTTGTTGAAAAGTTCAAAGAGACGTACAATGGTGAATATCTGGAGTCACTACCCACTCCTGTAATTGAATTGTTACACACCATGGAAGACAACCCCTTGGAGTTGAACTCTGTTCACAAACGGCTTTTACACAACTTTTTAAACCCAGCTCGTAGATACAAGGCAATTAACTTTATTGAGGGGCCACACTACGTGTCTATTTTTAAAACAAAAGATCAACTGGACTACCTAAAGACGTTTTACATCTTTGGTGAATCTCATGGCAAACTGCTAGAAAGTGTTGGACAATGTTCTTCGTTGCCAGGGTACTCCAAACTGAGCACTGATACGTTGGTTCACTACTTGGCAGAGTTAACAAGGAACACACCCCAATTTTTAGATGTTTATGTGGAGGTGGACCTGTTTGGAGCTGTGAAAACATTTGAAGTGATTGACGTTGGTGAAGACGAATGGCACAACAGTCTTGTTGTGTACTTTGTTGAACAATACCATACGTATAAGAACCTTTCTCCCGTCACTTATGACCAGTTTTGTGACACTCATCATTTAGGCACCCAAGAGTTTGATCCGTTGCATGTAAATGATGAAAAGTCAGTGATGGAAGCTGTGTTTAGACAGTTTTTTAACTGTTTTGAACCCGAGTTGCGTTCAACCGATACATACCAGTGTGAGCTTGCCCGGTTTCATGCACTTGACATCCGCAACCAAGCAAGTTTTACAGACACAAACGCGCTCATGTTTAAAATAGGCGCGCTTCGTTATTTTTTGTTGTATGTGAACCAGGATGACAACTACACAACAATGGTACAACAAAAACCGGTTGAACAGAGTGAACACGAGTACATGACACGCCTGTTTTTAAAAGTCGTTGAGGCTTTGGATTTGACCCGCTTTTTTTTAACACTGGAACAAACCCACGCTGCAGGATCAAAAATGTTAGATTACTGTGTTGACTCAATCCCGCTTTTAACCAAAAACATAGACAAAGCAACCCTGCACCCCTTTGGTAAAAAAGAAGGAGTTAGCACGGTTCATCCGTTAATGAGACAAGTTATCCTACAGTTTGTTGGTCACGCGTTAGACACAGCTCTACCACCACGTGAGGTGTTGCAGAACTGGAGTGCTTTAAAAACGGCAGCGGCAACTGCAACAACCACCGCAACGACTTTTCAAAAAGAGTTTCAGATTGTGAGTAGTAACTTGGAGTTTTATTTGTTTAAGTTGTCAAGCACGGTGTTTGATTGTTACTGTTTGGCCCGTGTGTTTCGTAAGTTTCCACCCAGACAAATGGACCCACTACCTCACCCACTCACGCCGTCAACCTACATTATTTACACTGGCCGTAATCACAGTGTTTTATACACTAACTTTGTGAATCACTTGATTGCCACTCACACGTTAACATCGGTACAACCGCACTATTTACAGTTTAATACGGATGATGACACCAACTGTGTACACGTACCATTTGAATACCAAATCTAAGGTTTTTTTTTGGGTTTTAAATCAAACACTTTAAAAAGTGATGTTGCACAAAAAATAAAAAAAGGAGTCATGGATCAACACTTTGTTGTAAAAGAGGTGGAGTTGTTGGACAGTTTGTTACACATTGAACCATCTGTTGTACAAGCACCTGTGCACCCCCGGTTTAATCCAAGCTACAGGCAGTACATTTCAGTACCGTCTTCAGTAGAAGCGTTGTTGGTGCGGTTGGGGCGGTTTAGACAAAACAACAACTTAGACACCTGTTTTGAGATGGATTTGGACATCCTAGACCACTCAGAGTTTATTGAGTTGGTAGAAATTAGGTCCTGTTTCTTAGCGTTTGCCAACCAAGTGTTACATCTGGATCAATGCAAACAGGTGGTGCATCTGTTTTTTATTCTCATGCTGGTTTACAAGCACATGACGTTTAACAATGACTACGTGCCGTTTGATTTGTACAAACGGTTTGTACTCAAACTGTTGCACTTTATGAGCTACAAAGGTTGCATCTATGCGTTTCTTGTGTTTTGTGAAGTGTGTCCCGAGTTGGTGACAGAGGAGTGTTACCCCAAGTTTCATGACACGCCGTGTGGCAACTGCGTTGACGTGGACCCGTTGTACGTGGAGCTGTTTTATAAACATTCACCTCTTTGGAATAAATATATAGTGCCACAACTAGCCCATGAAGAAGACACGTACATTATAATCGGATAGTTGTTGTTGATGCCGTGCTGCCTATACATAAAAAACACTTTACATTTTTCATTTATATGTTTTTATTCAACGGAGTCTGTGTGTGTGTGTGTGTGTGTGTGTGTGTGTGTATTTAGTTACACTATGAGTTTAGACACATAAATAGCCGGAGCTGTGCTTCCAGGCCGGCCCACACCACAAAACACGCCAAGGGTTGAACTCCAGACCAGCTCTCTAAACAAGTTGTTGGTGGTCAATGTGTTGGCATTGTACCAATTGACGCCGTCGGCGGAAATAATGCACTGCTGGTTTGTGTTGGTTGTAGAGTACAACAAAGCACAAAAAATTTTAAGAGAAGGTGACCACTCAATGCAAGTAAAGTTAGCAGCAGGCAAATTCCCAAACGTGGTCCACGATGTCCCATCGGTTGAAGTCATGACTGCGTCATTAACAATAGATGATGAATCACCAAGGGCACACAATTTGCTAAGAAATGGAGACCAAGCCGCCTTTACGTTATTGGTACCGTTAAATTTGGGTACCGTAGTTGACGTCCACGTAATACCATCACTAGAACTAAGAATACGAGCAGACAAATTGGTATCTTTTTTTCCAAATACAAAAAATTTGCTCAGCCCCTCTGCATAAACAATGGACCACGTGTTAAATGGCAAAATGGTGGACGTCCAGTTAATACCATCTGTAGATCTGTAAACAAACGTGCTAGCGTTGTTGTTACTAACTCCACTTGCAGTCCCTACAGCTAAAATGATAGGCGCAACGGTGGGTGGCCCTGCTGATCCAGGTTTAAACGCAATACAGCGCCCGCCGTCAAAATAACAACCATTGTTACCCCCGGTGTTTGTTAAAAACCAGTTCACCCCATCACTCGAGTAGGTAATTAGTTTCAGGGTTGTCCTAGAACTATAAGCAGCCGCCACAAACTTGTTAATTACAGGAATCCATTTAATTCCACCTGCCCACAACTGATTAAAATTACCCCAAGTTATGCCATTATCAGAGTAACTAAACACGTTGCCTGTTCCAACCGCAATCCACCGATTTAAGTTTCCGTTTGACGCAATCCCTAACCCGCCTGATAACAATAAAATGCTGCAAGGCACACCCAACCACGTGTTACCCTTATCTGTGGAATAACAAATAGTTGAATTTCCGCTTGCATACCAATTTAAAGCATCAGTGGAGTAAGCTAATGTTGAAGAGCCAGATCCACCACTTATGTACTGATTGCCATCCCAAAAAATAACATTACAATCGGTTATATTATTATATGCGGATGCGCCATACCATGTTATACCATCATTGGAGTAAGCTGTTGTATTGTTGCCGGTGCCACCTGAACCCGTGCCACTTGACCACCATATGTTGTTTGCAGCATTGTACACAACACTTCTTCCGGTTACAAACACGGTAGTGCCCTCACCAGCGGTCCACGTCTGGCCATCATTGGAGTACGCAAAACAGTTGGGGGTGCCTGTACCGCCACCCGCAATTACCAAGCTAGGATTAGAAGAAGTTATTGTTCCAGTAATAACGCCCGCATTAATGATGGTGCCTCCAGTAATAGTGGTGCCCGCAGAAACTGTACAAGGTATACTTAGCGTGTAAGTTCCTGCACCACCTGTTCCAGTCCCAAAGGCGGAAATAACAGTACCAGTGGGAACATTGGTTCCAGACAACAACATACCCAACGTTATTGTACCAAAGTTTATTGAAGCAACGGTTAATGTTGTATTTGAAGAACCTGCTCCAGTGCTTCCTATAAATACTGCGCTTGGCACATTTACTGCACTTGCAAGAGTGTAAGTGCCCACGCCGCCTGAACCTGTACCAAAAGAAGCAATGGTAGTACCTAAAAGAGAGGTGCCTACAGTCAAGTTACCAGTTGTCACCGTCCGAATATTTAAAGTAGTTGATAAAGAGCCATCCGTGCCGCCCACAAATATTCCACCCCCAATGTTGCAAGCTTGACTTAAAGTATAGGTTCCAATGTTACCCACGGAACCACCCGGCACAGCACTAATTGTGGTTCCATTCGGAATGCCGGCGCCTGTTACTACCATGTCTTTCTTGAGAAAACCGTAGTTTAAGTCTGTTACTGTTAACGTAGTGCTGGAACCTGCAGTGTAACCATAAAACGTAGCACCTGTCCATCCTATACCATAGGCTCCTAAGGTACTTACACTACCTCCAAAAATAGTGGATGAGTTTAAAATTCCGCTCCAGTTTGCACAACCATGGAGCCTGTTACAGTTACACTGCCCTTGATGGTAACATTTAAAGGCACTAAAGGATTTGTTGACTCCATGTTTAACGTGTCCCCTGTTTGATACAAAGTGCTAGAGCTGTTTGCATCTGCAGGGTCGGCTACTACTAAAACATGGGTTGCTAAAGTGTCACATACCATTGTATTTGTACTTAACTCATTTACCTTTAAAATCTGAGCACTTAGGCTTTGACAAGCAATCACGGTTTTAACGTCCTCGGTTAGTAAAGACATGTTTTATTTTATAAAAGAAAAAATGGGGTCCTTATGTTGGAATTGAATCAACTGGAGGCTTTACTGGCGGCGTTCTGGTTGTTTATTTGTACTGTTTATCTGGCAACTTTTAAGGAAACAATTATTTTTATTGCTCTACACGCAACACCGCCGTCAAAAAATGTTGCCACTGAACACCATGTTTTAAAGACAAATAAAACAACTCTGGCTGGCTCTCAATGTACTCTAACTGCTCCTCACACTGTGATGCACGTACGGGCCTGCACACCGGGTAAAAGTCCGCCGTCACCATGTCGGGATAGAACTCACAAAACAACAAAAACAGGGCCAACACACTGTGGTCATGAAACACTTGCAACAACCGCAGGGTCCACTGTTTAAACATGGTTGTCAGCCCATGTGTCTCGTTGCTAAACAAGACCTGAAAGCGGTACAGCATCAAAAAATGCTCCAATTCTGGGGTTTCCACCGCCTCCAAAAACAACACAAAAGTGGTGCGCACTTTAATAATGAGGTCATCCAAGGTAGAGTGTTCCTCAAAAAAATAATCTTCACCCGTTTTAAGTCCCAACAGCCTCAATGTGGAAGGAGTATAAAACTTGATCAACCTTTCCTGTAGCTGCAACACGGTGCCACGGGGTACAAAAGACGAGATACAACACGGATGAGAATCACGTTGCAGTGACACCAAACTCTCTAAAAACCCGTGTACCCACTCCTCATGACCAGGCGCAATGTACCACGTTTCCATGGTGGTTATTATATAAAAAAATATGAATTTTGAAAAAACACACCCAATAACCAAAAAAAAAATTATAAAATGACTTGGTTGTATTTATTGAGGTGGATACAATTGTAAATACGTTTGATCAAGTTTAGGGGTTCGACGACCAGGTGCCGCAGGCGCAGCTGCAGCAGGTGCATTGCCAGCCTTCCTCCTACGCTTGGCATTGCGCTCACTCTCTTCTTCGTCAACATCAAAAATGATTTCAGAAACCTGGGAGGAGGGACCACGCAATGATTCTAAATACGTTACAACTTTAGGAGTTTGACGACCTGGTGCTGCAGGTGCTGCAGCAGCAGTGCCAGCATTCCTACGCTTGGCGGGACGCACAGCTACTTCTTCGTCAACATCAAAAATGACAGGAGGAACCGGAGGAACCTCTGGAATAAACACAACGTGTTGCCTTGGGCGCAGAACATACAAAGCAAGGTCTAGTTCCGGATGAAGTGCTGCAGATGCCCCCCTGGCTGCAAAAAAACGTGTTAGTTCCCTTTGAAACCTGCGCTTTGTGGATGCCGACGGCGCAACCGGTTTTGGTGGTTCCACACTTGCAGGTAACAAGGATGTTAAAATGCTCGTGCGCGTGCTTACATCCAAGTCAAAGTAGTTATAAATATCTAATGACAGGTTTAATAAGGTACAAACATACACATGCAACTCTGCAACTACCCGTTCTACAACATCTCTTGGCATATCACCAAAGTCATTCCAATAAAGAACAGTTTTTAAATAGGTTTTGGCCCTCTGCCTTGAAATCACAGTAGGTAGACGCGGTTTATTTGTGTCTAAAGCAATAGCCAAATGCAACAAAAGAACCCCCAGTTGCCATGCCAAATAGCCCTCCTTGTCTTGTAGAGTGGCATCCACCGGGATGTGACGGTCATCTACTAAAATCTCGTGAGGTGGGTACGTAGAAGGATAAAACAACCCATCGGGTTCCAGTTGACCCAAAGCACCCCCCAAGTCACCCAAAAAAATGCTGTACTTGTTGGGCTCCAACAAGTTTTCACACTTGTACAACACATTGGCGGGCTTCACATCCAGATAAACATACGCCGGGTTTACTCTCAGAATACACACCAACTGCTGACGCACCTGCTCCAAATCAAACAACATGCGCTGCAACACACGCACGTGATCCGCATCCTCAGACACTTTCTTTTCTTTAATCTGCTTTAACAACTTTTTGTACGAGTTCTCTGCCAACTCCATGACATACGCCTCCTGGTACCCAAACTTGAATGGCAGTGGTGCCAGCGTTTCATCAATCTGTTTCATGCGCAACACCCGGCAACTGGAGCGGTTTAAATCATCTGCCAGGGAGGCTTCATTTATGTCATTGTTAGCATACTTGACCGCCAGGCTCACCTTGTTGGAACTGTCATAATACATTTTTACCGCTCCATACGTCCCGGAACCCAAGTCCTTGTCGTAGTTAAAGTGTAAATGATGCCCGGCGTACATGGTCAAATCCAGCTCCTGACCGTCATCAGACACTGTCACCTCTGTCAACGGGGCGTTACGGGCAAACAAAAACTGATCCAGCAACCACTGCAGAAAGTCGTCCGTGGGATGCAAATGACAAAGTGTGTCCATGTAAGAACGCGTTGTTTTTACAACTACGTACTGATTTTTTTTTTTTAAACAGGGTAAACACAATGACCACTGCATCCTTAGACACTGTAACCTTTGCCAACACACGGCCGTTTGTGCCGCCCTTGCGGGAGGTCAAAGTGGTAAAAACGTATGACGGAGACACCATCACCGTGGCAGCACCGCTGTGTGGTGACGTGTACCGCTTCAGTGTGCGCATCAAGGGCATTGACTGCCCAGAAATGAAATCCGCTGACCCCAATGAAAAAACGGTGGCCACCAAAGCCAAGGAGTTTGTTCAAGCCCTGTTGTTACATCAAATGGTGACACTGGAACACATTGAGACCGAAAAGTACGGCCGCCTGCTGGCAGAGGTGTGGTATCAGGGCCAGTCGGTTGCCACACTCCTAGTGAATGAACGCCTGGCGGTGGCGTATGACGGCGGCCACAAAACACCGCCTAGCAACTGGCTGGAATACTGGGCGGGTACTAGTGAAACAAGTCCAACCAAGTAAGTAAAAAAAAAAAAGTAAAGTTTATTCTTGTTTTGTGGGGCACATGGTGTTACAGAGTTCCGTGCAAGAGTAAAACGGAGTGTGACCAACGCCCCCCAGGTTCAAACAGTTGGTGGTGCACTGGTTGTTCCCGTTACAAAAGTTAATACAGGTGTTGCTTAAACTTTGATTAGGGACGTAACACTTGAGTAGGCAGTTGTCATTACAGGTGGGTGGCCCAGGGGAGTAGTTGTTGCCTGTACAATAGTTGTTACAGTGGGTGTTGCAATAAAAGTCAGAATAGTTTTGAACACACTCTTGTTTACAGGGGTTAAAACAAACCTCTGCCCCCACAGGACCATCCACTTCAATGGGGCTGTTGTACAACAAATAGTAGTCTGGGCTGTAGTTGTATAAACTGTACGGACAACCCCAACCGTTGCTCAAGTTACACCCGGATCCCCAACCCCAACCACCCCAACCTCCACCCCAACCATTCCAACCACCACCACGCCCCCAACCGCCACGCCCCCAACCGCCACGGCCCCAACCACAAC
>Ga0214923_10005268_pt1 | contig 15133 bp, 14 predicted proteins | sample LL1510_MetaG_FD_177993 | JGI IMG/M metagenome (GOLD analysis project Ga0214923, IMG submission 177993) | Freshwater microbial communities from Lake Lanier, Atlanta, Georgia, United States - LL-1510 | ecosystem: Environmental > Aquatic > Freshwater > Lake | place: USA: Georgia | collected...
ACGCAGTCGGCTGCATGTTCGGTCGCTACAGCCTTGATTCACTGGGGTTGATACTCGCTGACCAAGGAGCGACGATGCAGGACTACCTTGCGAAGGTGCCGTCCCCGACGTTCACGCCGGACGCGGACAACGTCATCCCAATCGTGGATGGTGACTGGTTCGAGGACGACATCGTAGAGCGTTTCCGTGTGTTCCTGAAGGCGGCGTTTGGCGAGGAATACTTCGAGGAAAACCTGGCGTTCATCACCGAGTCTCTCGGGGTGAAGAACCTGCGAGATTACTTCGTGAAGTCCTTCTACAAGGACCACATCCAACGCTATAAGAAGCGTCCAATTTACTGGCTATTTTCCAGTCCAAAGGGTTCGTTCAACGCGCTCATCTACCTGCACCGTTACACGCCAACGACAGTGTCGACGGTCCTCAACGAGTACCTCCGTGCCTACCAGACCAAACTCGAAGTGCGCCTCGCATTTCTGGAAGGTCAGGTCACTGGCGGTGGCAATGCCAAGGAGGTCGCACAGGCGTCGAAGGAGTCCGAGAAGATCCGCGCGGTTCTTGTCGAACTCAAGGCTTACGAGACCGACCTCTACCAACTTGCGCAGCAGCAAATTGCCCTCAATTTGGACGATGGCGTGAAAGTCAACTACGGCAAGTTTGGCAAGGTGCTCAAGGACTTCGGCATCAACCAGGGCGGCGGCGATGACTAAGACTGTTGCCCTTGAGAAGAGTCTCGCCGCCCGTTTCGAACTGGGGTCTAAGGACGGCAGACGTCACATTGCCTTCTGGTACGACCCAGAGGGGGAGTTTGAATCTGACGTCGAGGAGTTGGCCGCAAAAGTTGGCGCCTCCGTCATTCGGCCAAACGGCGACGAGTTTGCGATCAAGTACCGCCTACTCACGCTCGAACCAGAGGTGAACTTCATCGTTTACCGGAATGTGCAGCGCGCTGAAGGCGCGGACAATTGGTTTCTTGACCTGGAACTTGCTCACGGGTTGTTCAGCGCCGACAGGGCTGCGCTCATCGGCGAGAACCTAGGACTGAACGACCTTTCGGCGCAGGCCGTAGTCGGTGAGCATGAGAAGTTCTTTCATGCGAAGGATCGCGTCGAGAAGCTGAGGAGGCTACTCGACGCCGATGACGACCGCAAGACTGTGCTCGCCAAGATGTGCGCCGTGCTGCTCAAGACCGATAAACACTCTCTCGGCGAACTGACTCGCAAACTCCTACTTGAAAACGCGGAGGGTGGAGGAAACGGGATACGCGAGTTGAGCGACTACGGGCTCGTCGAGTTCTTCTGGACCGGGATGGTCGATATCTACGGCTATGACGGCCAATCGAAAACTATCGAGGCTTTCGTACATTGGCTCCACAAGGCTTCCGACACACACTTCCACAGCCTGAAGCACAACATCGAAATCGACTTCGACCGATGGCGAAAGGACCCAGTCAGCGCGAAGGGTATGGTTGTGCTCGCCAACCGGACCGAGCGTGAACTCCAGATCCCGGTGAACTCGATGTGGAGCGACCTCGAGTTGATTCTGCCTAAGGACACATTTAGGTGCTACGACGTCGCCCTGGTTTCGGCGTTAGCAGCAGCAGTGGCTGATGGGTCCGCCAATGCGTCGGAGGTCGATGGCACGGTCCGCGCGCGGCAGCACACTTTCTGGTATCAGGAGTTTGAGCCCTACTACCGAGCCATCCAGGCCGCGAGCAACCTTTTGACGGCCATCGCGGACCTCGACCTAACTGTGAGCGGCTTCGACGACGGACTCGCGAAGTATGTGAGCACATGGTCTCGGATCGACCAGTTTTACCGTCACTTCATCCAGGCTCGCCGCGAGGTCGACGACCTCAAGCCGCTCGAGCAACTCTCTGAGAAGGTCGAGAACTTTTACACCAACAAGTACGTCGAGCCACTTGCAACGGCATGGCAGGTACAGATCGACGCCGTGGACGCATGGAGGTCCGAGTCAGTAAATTCCATGCGTAATTTCTACGACTTCTACGTCGCCCGACAGGTCAAGCGGGATAGACGTGTCGCTGTGATCATCTCGGATGCTCTCCGATTTGAAGTGGCCGACGAGTTGGCCCGTCGCCTTCGGCGCGAGGACAAACTGGACGCAAAGCTCGACCCAATCCTCGGCGTGCTCCCGGCCTACACCCAAATGGGAATGGCTGCATTGCTTCCCCACACGAAACTTGGTTTCAAGGGGGACAAGTCGCTGACTGAGGTGGACGGGCTGCGCACTGATGGCACAACTTACCGAGGGAAGATTCTTGAGCCCTTCGGCGGCTACGCCGTGCAAGCAGAAGATATGCAGGGGATGACCGTCCACGAACTTCGCGACGATCTCAAGCCCTACAAGTTCGTGTACATCTATCACAACGAGATCGACAAGCGTGGCGACACCCAAGCCACTGAACGGCAGGTGTTTCAGGCGGCGGCTGAGACGATCGAAAGCCTGGTGAAGCTGATCAAACGGCTCAACAGCGCCGGTATCAACTGCGTCTTCGTGACGGCCGACCACGGATTCCTTTTCCAGGACCGCGAACTCGACGAGGCTGGCTACCTAACGGAAGCTCCGCAGGGGGACATCATCCTTGACAAAGATCGCCGACGAGTGGTCGGCAAAGGCTTGAAGAAGACGGGAGCATTCCGCCACTTCACGCCTGAACAGCTCGACCTATCGAGCGACTACGAGGTTTTGATACCGAAGGGCACCAAACGCCTCAGGCTGCAAGGCTCAGGATCGCGCTACGTGCACGGCGGAGCCACCCTTCAGGAAATCGTGGTCCCGGTTATCAGCGTCACCTATGCCAAGTCGGGAGCGCACGAGGTCAGTCATGTGAACCTGGCGATTCAGCAGAAGACCAACAAGATCACCACCAACAGCCTTTCGGTCGAGATCGCCCAGACCGAGCCAATCAGCGACAAGATTCAAGCCCGAGACGTGCGTGTAGCCATTTGGCACGAATCGGAGGCACTCACCAAGATCCAAGACCTGCGCTTCGACTTCCCGTCATCGGATCAGCGTGAGCGCATCCACAAGGTTGCCCTCACGCTGGGACCGGACGCCACTGCCTACAAGGATCAGGATGTGGAACTTCGGGTCGAGGAGAGAATCCCGAACACAGACAGTTGGCGCGTCGTGACTAAGGCGAACTACCAACTCAAGGTCGGCTACGCCGCGGACTTCTAGGATATGGATTGATGAGCATGACAAATATTGGCCAGAGCGACTTCGACGACTTCCTTTCCGGCGAGGAGGAGAGCGTCGACGTCGGCTCTCCCGAGGCCAGCGCGCTTGACGCCAAGATCAACGCCGAGTTTGCGGGCGTCGTGGTCCGCAAGGATCTCGTTAAGGCTGTCAAAGGCAACGCTGTCGTACCGTCTTACGTCCTTGAGTACCTTCTCGGCCAGTACGCGGCAACCGACGATGAGGAGACCATCGCTGAGGCAATCGAGACTGTGAAGAGTATCCTTGCGGAGCACTATGTGCAACGCAACGAGCACATGAGAATCAAGTCCCTAATCAAAGAGAAGGGCTCCTTCCGGATTATCGACCGTGTCACCGTCTTCCTCAACGAGAGGGACGACGCCTACGAAGCGAGCTTTGACAACCTTCAGCTAAGTGGTGTCACCATCGACTCCGATACCGTCACCAAGAACCAGAAGCTGCTCGTGGGCGGCGTGTGGAGCATCTGCGATTTGGAGTGGTTCCACGAGGACAATCCGAAAGTCAGCCCCTACAAGTTGACCAGTTTCAAGCCAATCCAGATAGCTGACGTCAATTTCGACGGCTACTACAGTGCCCGCGTCAACTTCAGCACGGACGAATGGATCGACCTGCTGATGCAGTCAATCGGACTAAACCCGGCGCAGTTCTCCAAGCGGGGCAAGCTGATCGCGCTGACGAGACTCATTCCGTTCGTCGAACGCAACTACAACCTTGTCGAACTCGGCCCCAAAGGAACGGGCAAGTCCCACACATTCAGTGAGTTTTCTCCCAACGGCATCCTGATCTCTGGAGGCGAGGTCACTCTCGCCAAGCTCTTCGTGAACAACGCCAATAAGCAGATTGGTCTCGTTGGCTACTGGGACTGCGTCGCATTCGATGAATTCGCGTCCAACAAGAAAACCGACACCAACCTCGTTAACGTCATGAAGAACTACTTGGCGAACAAGACCTTCAGTCGCGGAACGACCACCATGAGTGCCGAAGCATCGATGGTGTTCATCGGCAACACCACCCACACGGTGCCCCACATGCTTAGGAGCTCGCACCTGTTCCACGAGCTGCCGCCTGCGTATTGCGATCCGGCATGGCTCGACCGAATTCACTGCTACATCCCAGGCTGGGAAGTCGATCCCATTCGGTCGCAGATGTTTTCTAATGGCTACGGATTCGTCGTCGACTACCTGGCCGAGGTATTGCGCTCCAAGCGGTCCGAGGATTTTTCGGATAAGTATGCGCCATACTTCACGCTCGACTCGTCCGTCTCGACTCGTGACCGTGACGGCATCAACAAGACCTTCTCCGGCCTCATGAAGATCATCCACCCCGATGGTCAAGCAAGCGAGACCGACATCAAGGAACTTCTCGACTTTGCTATCGAGGGGCGCAAGCGAGTCAAGGACCAGATCCTGCGGATCGACGCGACAATGCGCGACAATCCGCCGAGATTCGTATATACCGATCTCCTCGGGAACGAGACAGTCGTGAAGTCGCTGGAGCAACTCAGGTATCCGGTGCTCTACGAACGCTCGTGGAACGACATCCCGACGGAGGACGAGTATGCATTCCCGACTGGCGGCCCCTCGTCGAGAGGCTTCGCGGAAGAGTCTCGGGTCGCTGTGACCGTGGCACCGCCATTGCCAGTGCCCGACGACGTCGTCCACTTCGATCCGGAGTCCGCAGGCGCGCCAGCATTGTTCGAGGGGCACCTGGACTTTGTCTCAGGGCAGACGGGCGTGTCATACGAGAATCTGTTGCTGCCTTGGCTCCTTGGCGCCTCAGAAATAACGATTATTGATCCGTACATCCGGATGCCGCACCAGGGTCGCAACCTTGCTGATCTGCTGGGCTTGCTCGCCGTAGCAAAGGACCCGCTCGTGCACGTCCAGGTCAATCTAGTGACGATGGAGGAGCCGAACCAGGACTTCAAAATTAAGCAACACCAGATGTTGGCCAACCTCAAGGATGCTGCCGAGAGCCTAGACATCACTTTGACAGTTCAGTTTGACTCGAATCTCCACGACCGACGGGTTGAGACAAATCATGGCTGGCGCATCGACCTGGGCAAGGGGCTTGACATCTGGACCCCTCCAAGCAACAACCCGTTCGACTTGGCCAAGATGCGACAGGAGCTGAGGCAAGTCAAGCATTCTTTCAGCGTCCACTACATCCGTGCGAGCGCGTGAGGCATCTGTGATGGTCGATCCAGTCGAAGCCCTGCGCGAAGTCCAGAAGGGTCGCATCGTCGGCAACTGGGAGCTTACTGAGCCGATAAGCCGTGGCGGTCAGGGCGTTACCTGGCGTGCCATTTGGAGAAAAGATCAGCGATCGCCAGACACCGCCGTCATGGTCGGCGATGCGATTCACAAATCCGTGGTCAAACTGATGATTCCACCAGACCCGAAAGATGTGCCCGTCGCGGCGGCCCGCTACCCATCCATTCTAGAGCAAATCGTGGGCGAGTTCTTCAAGGAGTTCGAGATTTTGAGCCAACTCGATTGCCCGTACATCCCAAAGTTCTACCAAGCAGACCGGCAAGTTACCAAGGCCGGTTGGAATGTGCCGTGGTGTGCGATAGAGCTCGTCGAGGGTAGAAGTCTTGCCGATCAGGTCAAGAAGTATGGCCCACTGAAGGAAGGACCGCTTCTGGAGATTGCAGGCGACATTCTCACTGCGTTGGACGCTATTCACTCGGTCGGTCTCGTTCACCTCGATCTGAAACCAGCCAATGTAATGTTGGAACCAGGCCGAGCGATTCTCATTGACTTCGGGATTGCCTGTCAGGCGAACGCCACACAACATGGAATCTCGGGCACGCCCGGCTACTTCCCTGCCGAGAACCTAGATGACGTCCTGCAACGAGCAGATTTCTCACCTGCGGTAGACCTGTTTAAGTTGGGCGTCACACTAGCCAGCGCGTCGGGGATCAGTCCGTCGGATCTGTGGGGACTACCCCCTGCTGGCCCGAAGGGGCACCCCCAGTTCGGAGACGCGAGCCTAAGACACTCTACGCGCGAGGCCATGCGGAAAGGGCCAAATCTTCCCGGACTTTCGAGCGATCTAACCGCGCTGCTCACCTCGTTGTTGGCGTTCGAACCGCAGCGGCGTGGCAGCGCGGCAGAGACGTTACGTCGCATTGAGGCCTTGCAGACTGGTGGTTCCGCGATGGCCTCGCCAGTGCCTGCTGCCAAGAGGGCGGCTAAGCTGCCCGCTCGCAAGATGCCTGCCAACAAGGGCGCGGGCACGCCGGCGGCACACGCAGTGGCCGGGAAAGGTGTCGCAAACGTTGGCGCGAGGGTCGAAGTTGTTGACCAACTTGGCCTCAACTGGTCAGGCGTGGTCGTTGACATCGACCCGAAGAAGCCCGGCAACATCTTGGTTCGACACGAATCCACCAGGAGCGCCCAGAATGTTCGTTCATACCCGATCGCAAAGGTAGTGAAAGGTCACCCGCTTAAATAGTGCAACCGCGGAGTGCGACATGCTGCACGTCTTCGGGTCTACTGCAAAAGGTATTCAGGATGCGACGACAAGCCGCTTGCAGATAGCAGGCATCGTCGCATCCATGTAAGGTTGCCTTTATGCAGTACCAAGAAGCGAAATTCATTAGCCTGAAGAATCACCCTCAATTCAATGAAGCTTGGCTTCAAGCCAGGCTCACGGAAAATCCTTCATTACTTGGACTAGGCGATATTGAGTTCCGTGCATCGGAGCGTAAGCTGTCTAGCGGAGGACGACTAGATCTTCTATTCCTTGACTCTGAGAGTCGGACGCGCTACGAAGTCGAAGTGCAACTTGGCGCAACTGATGCGTCGCATATCATTCGTACCATTGAGTATTGGGATTTAGAACGAAGTAAGTATCCGAACTGGGAGCACGTTGCCGTGCTCGTTGCCGAAGAAGTTACTAGTCGATTCCTCAATGTGATATCTATTTTTAACAAGTCAATCCCTTTGATTCTGATTCAAATCAAGGCAGTTCAACTTGGCGATGTTGTATCTCTTGTGCCTACAACTGTGCTTAATCTTAACTATGTTGCTGATGAAGATGAAGATGGTGTAGATGAAACTACCGACCGTAACTATTGGATAAGCAAGGGTTCGAAGGAGACCATTGACATTGTTGACCATTTGTTTGAAATCGTCAATGAGGTCGTGAGTAACTCGGCCCCTAAGTACAACAAACACTACATCGGTACCACATGCAGTGGAGTCGTTGACAACTTCGTCATTTTTAGAGCAAAAAAGGAAAAGACCCTTTTTGAGGTTCGCCTCCCACGCAGCGAAGAAATTGACAAGATTATCGATGATGCAGGCCTGGACGCGCTCGCTTACGACGTTAAGTGGAAGCGCTATCGCATCAGACTGAATCAAAATGACATTGTAGAGAGCAGATCAGTAATTAAGAACCTACTGAGTTTGGCTCGAGGTGCCGAAGTGAACACCGATGTCGAATAGCCTGTTTCTTAGTTCTCCCGATGGTGGGTGGATCAGTCCCGAGGTCTTAACCTATGACGCTGAAGCACATCTACAAGAGTTGTTACTTGCTTCGCCTAATGTCATTCCAGGCATCGATGAGCCACTTGCAATCTGTAAGGAGTTTGCTACAGGTGCTGGTCCGGCCGATCTACTTGTCATCAATTCCGAAGGTGAGATTTCGATAATCGAGTGCAAACTGAAATACAATTCCGAATCTCGTAGAGAGATTTTGGGCCAAATTCTTGATTATGCGTCATCTCTGTGGCAAACGACCATTGAATCTTTCGAAGAGCAATGGCAATCTCGTACAGGCCAGTCATTGAAGTCTGCACTCGGTCAGCGATCTGACCCGATTCTTCGATCGGTAGGCAAACATCTGGAAGTGGGTCGTTTCAATCTTGTCTTAGCCGTTGATGAAATAAACCCTAAGCTCGAGCGAATCGTTACTTATCTCAATCGGGTTACAAAGGCAGACATCAATGTTTACGCCGTTGAATTCAAGCGCGTCTCCGCAGGCAAGACAGATGTTCTCATTCCGATGACCTTCGGGCTAGATCAGGTGGAGGAGAAAGAAGTATCTGATCAAGGTTCAGGCCATACCTGGCCGGCAGAAGCTTATCGAGAGTACTTGAGCTCAAAACATTCTTCCTTGGTAAAAAAATTTGACGCTATAAGTGCGGTGATTAGAGCAGCTGGTGGATCAATTATCGGCGGACACTCGTTAAACGAGAATGCATTGGTAAAGCAAATTAGTCGTGGACTAACTTTATGGCCTTTAGCTTTCTATTCATTTGGCGATCTGCCAACGATGCAGATCAATTTTCATTACCTGAAGAATAACCCGCACCGACTAGAATTCCTTCAGGCTTTAATTGTTGAAGATGGATTTACCCTCGATGCTGAGGGCATCAAGGGTAGTGGTTTTTCACGTAAGCCAAAAGTAGCGTTGGCGAGTATTACCGAGAAACAGATATCGTTTTTAAGTCAGGCACTCCAAGTTCTGAACTCTCCTGAAGAAGTGGACGAGTAGATAGTGTCTTGACTAAGAAATTCTCCATGTAGACATGGACAATGTGATTTTCGACAGTTCTTCGGTCTTTCCATTCTTCGATGATGAGATCTCTATTCGCAATGGCAAGAATCTGGTCTAAATTCCTAGGCTTTTATCCCGAATACTGGGTGTGGTCGGTGCAGGGATAAAGGACGTGTCAGTCCGTGTTTCTATAATCGAATTAACACACCAAAAGCAGAATGACATGCGTACTGCTTGCAAAATTCAATTCTGACAGATAGTAGGAGGTTCTCATGGTGACAATCAACCCATGGGTAGATTTAAAAATGTCTGACCGAATGGTACATCCACTGGACGAAGCTGCGGTTAATGCGCACAACATAAAAGTTAAAGATGATTACAAATTTCTCACGAATATGGTCCCGGAGCCTTTCGTAGGAAATGTGGCAGCTCCTGTTTTGCTGCTGATGGCAAATCCTGGAGCTACCCAAGCTAATGCTTTAGGAAAATTTGGTCCGAAGAGGGACCTAGTAGTACAGGCATCAATTGATAATCTTGTGCAGCGCAATGTTTCTTACCCGTTATTCCACCTAGACCCTAAATTGAGCGGGACAGAAGGTGCAGATTGGTATCGTTCGAAACTCAGGTGGTTGATTGAAGAATGCGGGGAGCTTGGAGTAGCAAACAACTTGTTTACGGCAGAATTAGTCCCTTATCATTCGATAAAGTGGCGCGAACCGAAGAGTAAAATCCCAACCCAAGAATTTACTGTCAGTGTAGTAAATCAAGCCATTTCCAGAGGCGCTTTAATCCTGGTCGCTCGGTCTTACCGGTCTTGGATTAATCAAATCCCACAATTAATTACTTATCCAAAAATGATTCGCGCGAACTCGCCAATGAATGCGAGCATTTCCCCAGGAAATTATGGTTTAGAGAATTTTCAAGCCATCGTTAAGGCACTCAAGTGAACGGTTCAATCTATGGCGATTCAGCACAAATGGGATATGACCATTTTGCGAGTCCTGTTCCATCAATTAAACAAACTGATAAGGCAGTGTCTCAATTTTGGCTTGAGCGCCAAACAAATATTTCATCCAGCGAGGGATAAGAGCGTATGAGGAGCACACGAGATCATGGCTGACGAATATATCACTAAGGTAATTGAATCAAAAGATTCCACCGAACAGGCACTGTGGGAAGCCATCACAACATTCGGCGAGGATTCAGTCAGTTATGAGGTAGTTAACTTGTTATGGGATCACCCAAATTGCTCAGATCGAATTGCGAGGGCGTATTTCACGGGTCAAATCCCTTTTGATTTCAATACATTTGATCGGAGAATTGAAAACCGCTTGGGTGAACAAGTTTTTTGGGCAGACGTTGATTCAGCGCTAAAACTCGAAGGGATTTCGCTTGAAACTAGGACTGCAATACTAAAAGAGTGCGCCGAACTTTTGACAGGGCCTATTAGGGAAAACATCCTCATAGACCAAGGTAGCTTATTGGATGACGTCGATTATTCTCTGCCTCAAGGTTTGTTAGGCGAGGACATGCACTATGAACTGGTCTTGGATTTCGCTCTAGCACCGGTACTCACATTGATTGAGTTGATAAAGGTTGCTGGCCTAGAAAATGAGTATGCCGAAAGAATTTCCGCTCTAGAGCAATGGAGTACAGCATCGCTTCAAATTCTCAATTCTCAAGTGTGGGTTGAGGAAGATTCTTAATTATTCGTTTGGAGGCATGTTAGAGCGTCAATCAACTAGAAGTAATAGGCAATCTAAGTTCTTCCGATTTCATTTTGACGCGCCGCAAATCTAACAATCTCTTGCTTGTCTGCAGCCAATCTCGTTAGGGTGTTGTCCTGTAAATTCTTGTGCCAAGCTACAAGGGTTCTGACCTTGGAGTTTTTGTCACTCGCCAAAGTTTCGATCACATTTTCTGGGGTGTTTTCATTATCCGCAACAGCCATTCTGACAAGTGCCTGTGAATCTTTGGCCAGCAAAATTAAGTCGCTTTTTGAGGTATTCGGATTGTGGGCGACGGTGGCTCGAATGGACGTATTTCGAGCTCCAGCAAATGTATGGAGGAAATCAGGCTCTAACTTTGAAGAAGCTAAAGCAACCATTGCAACATCTTTCGAGTTGTCCATCGCGAGTTCTGTCATCAACTCCGGAGGTGTAGAGCTGTTTTGAGCCACAGCTTTTCTTACAGCCTTGTTTTTACTCATTGACAGTTGTTCAAGAAATCTTGAGTCAAGGCTTTCGTTTCTTGCTAAATGGGGGCTGATGGCATTTAAGGCTGTATCAATGTCACCTAGTCTCGAATTGAATTCACCCAATTCCTCGCAGAATTCAACGAGATATTCGGTCGTCGCTGAATTGATATTTCTATTCTGTGAAATCTGATGTAGAACTTCCAAGTCCTCAGGAGTCAATTGCGGGTGGCGCTGTTTCGAGTGACTTGAAGCATTTGGGTTACCTGATTCTCGAGACTGTCTGACACCATCAATGATTTCTTTTGAGATATTTAGAAGAACTTCAGATGATGTCTGAGATCCTTTTGCGAGAATTAGATTGGTAGTCGGATTCTTCTCGTTCAATTTTTACTAGTTCTTTTTCAAATCCAGAACTATTGCTTTGGGCGGTGATTGCAACTTTGGGCGATTTGTCTTTAGTTAACCTTTTGAGCACGTTGAAAGGAGCTGATGGGTTGTTTGCAACAGCTTCACGAAGATAGTCCCAATCATCATCCATGGATAATTGCTCCAGTACATTTGGTGGGGTTTCAGTATTCCAGGCACTTAGAATCCGCAATTTTGAATTTGGCCAAGTTTCTGGTGAATTCACAAATTGTGTCAGGATTTTGGCAAGTGCATTGGGATGTAAAGATACTGTATCGATTATGTCGATTTCAGATGATGAAACACCAAGTCCGCAAAACTCAGATGTCATCCATTGATTGACATAAGAGAAGTTTTCCCAGCCTGCCGGTTCGTATTCCAAGTCCTCGGTAAGTACGTCAATGCACCAGTTCAAAACATCGCCATCTAAATCATGTATGTATTTCTGCATGCAATTCTCTCCATCATCCTTGCGAAAGTACGGCTCTCATGTTGATTAGTTCTTGTTATTGCGCTACATAAACAACATTAGTAGAAATGTGGTTGGTTATTTAGTGATGAGTTAACGGAGAATGTTAATCTGAATATTGGTCTTCGCCAGAACGATTGTCCTAAGATCGGAAATCCAGTTTTTGAATAAGGGCAATTATGCTTTTGATGAAACCGATGTATTAATACAACGGCGGATTCTCTAGAACTCGGGCCTAAATCCTCTATTTCACTCGGTAGTTCGGATCTTCCAGCATTCGAATGGCTTGAGCCCAACTTTCTTGAAAATATTCATAAACGGTATCAAGTTCACGAAACATGGTGAAAAGTCCATGACAAAATGCTCCGTAGGCCAGGCCAAAAGCTGCTGTCGCAAGTGTAAATCCAACAAAATCAACAGCAGGATTGAGCGACGACAGCGGACTTGGCAGGGATTCTGACTTTATGTACCAATTAGGTTCGTACGAGGGGATGTCAAAATACGTTGTAGGGATCCGTGCTCCGTCACCAGCATCGATGCGTCCACCAATCACTTCAACATCTCGTTGATCCGTCAGCGATGCACTAATAGTGAACCGTTTGTCATTCAGCCAGAGAGGAATTTCGTAGAGCAATCCCTTTCTGGGTTGACCGCGGGGATTGAGGACTAAATCTTTTGGACAGACCATAGTTGAGGTGGCAGCCCAGCCTACGATTTCCGTTGTTCCGGGTTTCAGTCGGGTAAGATTCACACCGCTCATGAGTTTCGCCAAAAGCAGTCTTACTTCAAGGTCTGGAATAGATTCATCAATCGCCCAACTCTGCCCATCGTCATGCCACTCGGTATCTCTGACCGAACGCGCAAAATCTATAAAGTCGCTCATTTCTTTATGGTACGGCGAGGGTCTGTCAAAAAAAGATTTATGATATTTCTCCACTTTTGTCATTATTGGCTTGTACTATTTGTTTATCAAAAATGCAACGAAAGCGGTTCATTTCATGGTTCATCAACAAGTGCAAGCAGCAATTAAGAACTTAAATCTAGCATCGTTAGAGCAAATGTCTGATGATGACTTGATCGCAATTGCAGAAAGCGATGAATTAGACAGCAAAACTCAACGAACGCTAGTTGAGCTCGCCATGTTGAAATATCAAGCTGCTATCGAATCTGGGGATGAGGATAATCACAACTCATATTCCATGCCAGAGTGGGTTGAAATTTTAGCTGGAAATACAAAATTGAGTACCGTAAACTGTAGAAAATTAGCAACCTTACAGTCAGAACGTGTTATCGCGGCAGTCGCGCGTAATCCTAATACTCCAACTTCAATTTTAAGACAATTTTGTAGTGATTCCTCAAAACATTTCCAATTCACAATAGCTAGCATCATAGATAATCCAAATTGTCCACGAACATTGGCACTTACGATCGCAATGAATGAAACCCTTCTGTTGCAAGATGATGTGATAGATGCCTTACTGGAATATGAAGGCTGGACTGAAGCAGATCTGAAAAGACTTGCTCGCATGGGAATTGAAGGCTTTGAAGAAGATGAATCTCAATAGTCATTTTTAGGTTGACTTTAATCCGATTTCATCAGGAATTCTTAATCAGCAATGTTGAATTATTCAATGAGAGCATTTGTGATTCAACAGCACTAGGTTCCTAGAGAGCATGAACATTTCCTGATGTGCTGACTAATCAAATCCGAGATTTTTCTGCGCTCATTACGAAGTTTTCATAATTATGCTGTTTCCTGAAGACAGGGCTTTTGTTGCTAATAAACTTGCCTCGGTTGCTGATTCAAGCAATTGACCAGAAAGCTGTTGCAGAATCAAGATTTAGCGTGAGGTAAGAGAAGTGTCTGATGCAGGTGAAATTCCCAATTGGGAATGGCAGATAACTCCAAGATACAGCGCTGCCTTCCAGTTCAGCGAGGGTCTCGCATCTGTTAAAGATTTGGGCACAGATGACAAAGGTAAGGAAACCTACACCTTTATTGATGACACAGGCTCTGTTGTACTACAAGGGGAAGGTGCAGCTCACAAGTTTTCTGATGGCCTGGCCAAATGCGCAAGATCAGAGAATGAGGTTGGCTATATCGACAGGAACGGCGATACGGTCGTCCCATTTGAGTACTTCCGATTTAGTGGCGACTTTAGTCACGGCGTCGTGAATCTCTATGTCAAACACGAAGATGGATTTCGAGTCGGGTACATGAAAAGCAATGGAAAATGGCTTATCCGACCAAGTTTTTATAACGGCAGCCCATTCTCAGACGGATTTGCGTTGGTGCATCTTGTTAAAGCTTCAGCAAGCATTTACAAGTGGAGGCATGAGACCTGGATTGATACTGACGGAAAGAAAATTACTTCTTCGGTGTTAATGGGCAGTTCTTTTTATAACGGTCTGGCAAGCGCGACACCAGAAACTCTTGCTGGGTGGGGATACGTTGACATCAATGGAAAATGGTCGGTGAAGCCGCAGTTCAGTTTCGCTAGTGACTTTAGCCACGGAATAGCTTTGGTGGGTGTCTCCCAGAATAAAGATGAAGTGATTTCAGACAAAAATAAATATTGGTTGATTGATGCAACCGGACAAAAAGTCAGTAACCTCATCAATTTAAAGAAGCATCCGCATGGCACGCTGCAGATAAACCAAGAGAGTGTTTTTGTTAGAGGGGAGTCATACTCGCGCGGGTATCGCACTTTTGAAATTCCTTCCCAGCTGTTTTCACGACAAGGAAAACTGATTCTGCAAGATACGCCTGAATGGACGATGGTCAGCGTGCTTGGCTCACTCATTTGGGTTAAAACGTTGGGTGAAGAACAACCGCAGCGCTATGGACTTATAGATCGCAATGGCAAATTTGTAATTCCGCCGACATTTTCGCAAATTGGACAACCAGGATCCAATGGCCTAATTTCAGTGGCTGTTCCTGTTTGGTCTGATGAAGAAGTATGGAATGAAGATAATTCTGAATACAGTCCGCGAGGCTGGGTCGATGTCTACGGTTACGGCAAGCCAATTGCTGGGCTGACGTAAACTCCAACTATGGCAATAACCGTCCGCGACGCCACCCAAGATGACATCCTCGCTCTGATGCCACTGTGGGATGAGATCCAGGCCCAAAACGCCTCGCTTGATGTTTCGGTCTTGCTCGCTCGTATTGAGCTGGCCCAATCTGAAACTTTTCGCCTGCTAACTGCATGGGATGGCGAGGAAGCTGTAGGCATCGCGATGGTTCAAATGTCTGACGTTGGCACGTGGTCTGAACTTCTGGCCGTGCAAGTAAGTGGCCTGCATGTGCTTTC
>Ga0214923_10005270_pt1 | contig 15130 bp, 13 predicted proteins | sample LL1510_MetaG_FD_177993 | JGI IMG/M metagenome (GOLD analysis project Ga0214923, IMG submission 177993) | Freshwater microbial communities from Lake Lanier, Atlanta, Georgia, United States - LL-1510 | ecosystem: Environmental > Aquatic > Freshwater > Lake | place: USA: Georgia | collected...
AGGCGCATCCATTGAAGAACAAGGCATGGGTTGGAAGAATACTTTCAATACAGGAAATGGAGTGAATACTATCACATCAGGATTAGAAGGTGCATGGACAACCACACCTACTCAATGGAGCAATAACTATTTTGAAAACTTGTTTGGATTTGAATGGGAATTATCTAAAAGTCCAGCAGGAGCACATCAGTGGAAACCTAAAGCAGGAGCGGGTGCTGGCACAGTGCCAGATGCGCATGATGCAACATTATCACATGCACCTACTATGTTAACCACCGACATAGCATTAAGAGTGGATCCAGCATATGGCCCTATTTCAAAAAGATTTTATGAAAATCCAGATCAATTTGCAGATGCGTTTGCAAGAGCCTGGTTTAAATTAACGCATCGCGATATGGGACCTATTGCTCGTTATGTAGGTACGGAAGTTCCCGCAGAAGAATTGATTTGGCAAGACCCAATACCAGCAGCGAATTATAAAACTATAGATGATTCAGATATTACTGCATTGAAGTCAACAATTTTAGCAACAGGGTTATCTGTTTCTGAATTAGTATCAACTGCGTGGGCGTCTGCTTCTACTTTCCGTGGATCGGATAAACGTGGTGGAGCTAATGGCGCAAGAGTTCGTTTAGCACCTCAAAAATATTGGGCTGTAAATAATCCAACACAACTTTCAAAAGTAATAGATGCATTAGAAGGAGTACAAAAAGAATTTAATACAGCGAATAAAGAAAAGCAAGTATCAATAGCCGACTTAATTGTATTAGGTGGCGCAGCAGCGATAGAAAAAGCAGCTAAGGATGGCGGACACTCAATCACAGTTCCATTCACAGCCGGAAGAACAGATGCTTTAGAAGCACAAACCGATGTAGAATCCTTTGGAGTATTAGAACCTTTTGCAGATGGATTCCGCAATTATGTTAAAAAGCACTCTGTGGTTTCTACCGAAGAAATGTTGATTGATAAAGCACAATTATTAACGCTTACTGCTCCTGAATTAACGGTGTTAGTTGGAGGTATGCGCGTATTGAATACTAATTTTGATGGATCATCCAATGGTGTATTTACCAACCAGCCCGGAGTATTAAGCAATGACTTTTTTGCAAACTTAATTGACTATAATACCACCTGGTCAGAAAGCTCAAAATCACAACAAACATTTGAAGGACGTGATCGTGCAACAGGAAACGTAAAATGGACAGGAACTAGAGTAGATCTTATTTTTGGTTCTAATTCTGAATTACGTGCCTTAGCCGAAGTATATGCTTGTGATGATGCAAAAGTCAAATTTGTACATGATTTTGTAGCTGCTTGGAATAAAGTCATGAATTTAGATCTTTTTGATTTGGCTTAAAGTTTATTGGCTTTAGCTTTGATTTAGTATTTACCTTTGTAGTCACATGAAGAAAGGGATAGTCATATTATTATTACTTATTTATAGTGTTTCCACTATAGGAGCCACTATCAATATGCACTATTGCATGAATCAATTTGCTGGCTGGTCTTTGACGAGCGAGAAAAAAGAAAAGTGTGCAAAATGTGGCATGATGAATACAGGATGCTGCAAAGACGAAAAGAAGCAAATTAAGTTAACATTAGATCAGCAAAAGTCTTCCCTAAATCTTACGATAGCTGCCCCATTAGGCGTTGTAGAAAATAAAATTATTTCTTTTCAAATCAACAAATTTGTTTCGTTCAATAATAATGACACCCTTCCTTATTTACATGCACCACCTTTAATTTCGTTAAAGGATATGCAAGTGCTTTATTCTACTTTTTTAATTTGATTTTAATTGACCATTGAATAGTGTTTCTATTTAATCATCAATTTAAAATTAAAAAATGAAATTTCACATCTGTTTACTTTTACTAAGTTTGACCATTGTCAATTTGGTCACCTATGCACAAGATGCAAAAAATGATAATATTATCTACACAAGTTTTAAAGTGTTTGGAGCTTGCGAGCAATGTAAAACTAGAATTGAATTAGCTCTTAAAATAAAAGGAGTGAAATTGGGTGTTTGGGATGTGGATACTAAAATGCTAACCTTAGAATACGACTCCATTCAGGTTTCTTTGGATAAAATTGAAAAGAGAATAATTGCAGTGGGACATGATTTAGTGGACAAAAAAGCAAAGGATATTATTTATAAAGATTTACCTGCCTGTTGTCATTATAGAGAAATGACAGAGGAAGAAATGGCGCATGATGAAATTGAAAAAAATTTTAGAGGTGTTGTTTTGCAAGATAATAATAAAGGGAAATTTGAACCCTTATCTAATGCAAGTGTCTATTGGTTAGGGACAAGGGATGGAGTGGTAACCGATAGCTTAGGTGTTTTTACAATTAAAGAAAGCAAAAGCAGTAACCAATTAGTCATTAGCTATATTGGCTATAAAGCCGATACTATTACGATTGAGCCGGGAGGAGAAATGAAAGTAATCTTAGCATCTAAAGGGCAATTGAATGAAGTGACTGTATACAGTCGACAGTTGGGAAGTTTTATTCCAATGGCAAGTGCCATACGTACACAAGTAATGACGGGCACTGAATTATTAAAAGCGGCTTGTTGTAATTTAAGTGAAAGTTTTGAGACCAATCCATCGGTGGATGTATCTTATAATGATGCTGTGACGGGTTCTAAGCAAATTCAATTATTAGGATTGAGTGGCAATTATACACAACTCACGATTGAGAATTTACCAGGTCCAAGAGGCATTGCTACTCCTTTGGGATTGAACTCTATTGCGGGTCCATGGATTGAAAGTATACAGCTTACTAAGGGAGTAGGTTCTGTTGCTAATGGGTATGAAAGTATTGCAGGACAAATTAATGTTGAATTAAAAAAGCCAGAAACAGCCGAAAAATTATTAGGAAATATATATGTTAATGAGATTGGGAAAACCGATTTAAATTTAAATCTCGCTACCAAACTAAATACAAATTGGGCGACTGCGTTATTACTACATGATAATTTTTTAAACAATGCAGTAGATATGAACGAGGATGGCTTTAAGGATTTGCCAACGGGGAATGAATTGAGTTTGGTAAATCGTTATAAATATGATAATAGCAAAGGGGTGCTTGGACAGTTTGGATTTAAAGTATTAAATGATAAAAAGCTAGGAGGAGAAATTGGCTTTGATCCTATTAAAGATAAAAATACATTGAATCATTATGGACTATCCATCAATACAGAGAGGTATGAGGTATTTGGTAAAATGGGATATGTATTTCCTCAACAAAAGTATAAGAGTATTGGATTGCAAGTAGATGCTACAAGTCATCAACAAAATTCTTATTTTGGTTTTACAAATTATAATGCCAATCAACAAAGCTTTTACGGGAACTTGATATATCAATCAATTATTAATTCAACGATACACAAATTTAGGACAGGCATAAGTTTTCAGTATGATTATTATAATGAAGATTTTAAGAATATCAATTATGCTCGCAAGGAAATAGTACCAGGTGCTTTTTTTGAATATACTTATACGCCCAATGATAAATGGAGCGTGGTTGCAGGAATAAGAGGAGATGACAATAATTTATATGGTGCATTTTTAACACCACGTTTAAATATGAGGTATGAACCATTCAAAGGGACAGCTATAAGAATCAGTGCGGGAAGAGGACAAAGAACAGTTAATATATTTGCCGAAAACAATAGTGTATTTGTAAGTGCAAGACAGGTGATTATCAATCCTACGCTTGCAGGCGCTGCTTATGGCCTTCAACCCGAAATTGCATGGAATAAAGGAATCAGCTTAGATCAAAAATTTAATCTTTTTAATAATCCTGCCACATTAGGTTTAGATTTTTTTAGGAACGACTTTGATAATCAGGTGATAGTGGATTTAGAAATTGCGAGAAGCGTGCAGTTTTATAATTTAAAAGGAAAGTCCTATTCTAATAGCTTTCAAGCAGAATTAAACATAACCCCCCTTAAAAAACTGGATGTCCGCCTAGCTTATCGTTATTTTGATGTGAAGCAAACCTATAATGGAGTATTGCTGGATCGCCCTTTTATAGCCAAAAACAGAGCCTTTTTGAGTGTTGATTATGCTACTGAAACTTCATGGAAGTTCAACTATACAGTGACTTATAACGGCAAAAAGAGAATTGTGAATACTACAGCGAACCCTTCCCTCTTCCAGTTAGATGCTTATTCTCCAAGCTTTATCTTAATGAATGCGCAAGTGAGTAAAACTTTCGGTAAAAAACATCCCATGGATGTGTACTTAGGGTCAGAAAATATTTCAAATATCATGCAAAAAAATACGATACTTTCGGCTAACAATCCTTTCAGCCCCTATTTTGATGCTTCTATGGTTTGGGGTCCAACCACAGGAAGGATGTTGTATATGGGATGGAGAATGAAAATTAAGTAAAAAAAGTAAATCAAATTCAATTCAATTCAATTTGATTTCGATTGCAATCCTATAATTTTATTTCAGAACCACCTGAAATTTTATAAGTGGTATTATCTATTTTGAAATAGATATCTATTGAACTTAAATTTTTAATTATTTTTTTGTCTACAGAAAATTTTAAGCTTTTGTATGCGTTGATATAATCCACTAAATCAATTTGAGTGGTATAATAGATATCTTTTTTATTGTAAACGAGCTTAAAGAATTTTTCTATTTCTGCCCATTTGTTTCCCTCTCCATCATTCTCCCAGCTATGTCCCCAAACATCCAATAGGGCTGTAGTTTTAGATGTTAAAAAATCATTTACTAAATTATAAAAAACAGCCAATTCTTTTTTGTCATTTTCTGAATCATTGGGTTTAAAATAGGCTTTGGCAAATTGATGAATACTTGCAGGCCATCTTAAGAAATCCTTTGGGATGGAAAGATTGTAAGAGTCGTTTGTGGTTCTAGCATACTCGATCCCTATTCCGGTGATAGCATCCACTACAACATCATTATAATTACCAAAAGGGTAGGCCATTCCTCTAACAGTTTTACCTGTCAAGCGTTCTAATTCCTTTCTATCTTCAACTACTTCATAAATAATATCATTTTTAGGTAAGTCACTAAGTCCGGGGTGGTTGGCTGTATGAACAGAAACCTCGTGACCCGTAAATAAACTTTTTATTTCTGCTTTATTGAGATACCCTTTAGTGTCTAGTTTATTTGAATTTAAATGGAAAGTGCCCTTAAGACCATAATCATTCATCAGCTTCACCATTTGTCTATCAGCAATAGGCCCATCGTCGTAGCTTAAAATTAAGGCCTTGGTCTTACCTTCTGGGAAAAGTATTTCTATTCTGATACTGCTTGATGGGGCTTCATTTTTGGCTTGAGCAAAAATGACATTCGTAATACAAGTAAAACATATCGCCACTATTATAATTTTCATAGAACATTTTTATATCGTAATGAAATGTATCAATTAATGAGAAATTTTAAATTCAATCACGAGATTAAATAAAGGTATTTTACTCAAATTTTTTACTGCGTGTACTATTGGTTCAGCAAATTTCACAGTGTTTGGAACTTGAATACCAGTTCCTGCTTTTACTTCTTTATTAAAACGAGGGTCAGTTAATTGTACTTCATTTAATCGTACCACTAATCTTTGTGCATGACTATGTAATTCACGAATATCACCTGCATCTAATCTTTCCTCAAAAATTCTAAATTCATCATCTTCATAAACAGTTTTATTTTTCAAAGGCTCCACCCAACTTTCTGGATGTGTAAGTGGGGGATGATTTTTTTTAAATGCAATTTCAAAGTAACTCCCTGTATTTATTTGGTAAAATTCCTTTTCTAAAAAGACAGCAACCTCACCACGCTCTAATACTTTGTTTCCTTTACTACTATTTACAATGGTTTTATCCAAAGCAGCAATGACTCTAGAGCTAAAAATTTCAGAGTTAGGATTGGCATGGTTTGTGATGTTATGACTTACTTGCATATAAGGGTTCTCGAATACAACCGAATCAAGGTTGTTAGGTAATTTATTTTGCCCATTTACGGTACTTATAAATCCTACTATCACAAAAAGCAATAATACATTTTTCATAGTATTAAATATAAGATTATTTTATAAGATAAGCGATTAATGGATCAAAATAAAAAGGGTCCCGATATATCGGGACCCTAGACTTACAAGTCTTTCGTTTTAAAATTACAGTTGCAAAGAACTATAGATTCAAAACAAATTAATACTCATTAAATTAGTCAGTATCAATAAATTTTCTAACTTCAATTCATGAATAAATTAATTCCCTTTTTTTGTTTACTATTTGTAAATCAGCTTGTGGCACAAATGCCCATCCCTTCGTCGGGTAAAATTGTTAGGGTAGAAAACTTTATCTCCAAATATGTTAAGGCAAGAAATGTAGATATTTGGTTGCCAGAGAACTATAATGAAAATAGAAAATATGCTGTTTTATATATGCAAGATGGACAGGGATTATACGATGCCAATATTACCTGGAACCATCAAAGTTGGGAAGTGGACGATGTAATAACTCAATTAATTGCAGAGCATAAAATAAAGGATGTCATTGTAGTGGGAATTTGGAATGGTCAAACTGAAAGGCACGCTGAATATTTTCCACAAAAGCCATTTGAAAATTTAACTTCAATGGAGAGAGACACTGTAACGGCACAGTTACAAAGAGCTTCTAGAATTAAAGATGTATTCAATCCTATATCTGATCAATATCTACAATTTTTGGTGACTGAATTAAAGCCATACATTGATAAAAATTATGCTACTTATATCAATCCAGAAAACACTTTCATTGCAGGAAGTAGTATGGGTGGATTAATTTCAATGTACGCCATTTGCGAATATCCCAATGTTTTTGGAGGTGCCGCATGTATGAGTACGCATTGGCCAGGTACATTTGCAACAGATAATAATCCGATACCCAATGCTTTTTTAAATTATATGAGTGCGCATTTACCTAACCCTAAAAATCATAAAATATATTTTGATTATGGGGATCAAACATTGGATGCAATGTATCCACCTCTACAAAAAAAGGTGGATAGTGTTATGACTACTAAAGGTTATTCCAATGCTAACTGGATGACAAAGTTTTATCCAGGTGATAATCATAGTGAAGTTTCATGGAATAAGCGCTTTCATATTCCTGTTACATTTTTATTAAAAAAGCAATAAAAATGTTTTATTTTCTAAAATTATCTAGAATAAAAAAGGGTCCCGGAATATTGGGACCCTTTTTTATAGAAAAATCTTACTTTTAATAATTACAGTTCCAAAGAATTATATATTTAAAATAAATTAGTTTATAAATACATTAATCAGCAGCATAAAATTTTCTATACAATTGACCAGTAATAAAAACAGCATTTGTGTCTTTATTCTTGTTAGCCCAAGCTTTAAATTTTGGATGGTCGTGAATTGTTTTATAGTCTTGATCTGAAGTCCAATGCCCTATAGTACAACTTCTATAGGTTTTAGTGGTATCAGAGGCATCTAATTTCATATAGCTATAATAATTTTTGGGAAAACCTATTTCAGCCATAATTGCATTTATTTCCTTTAAGCTAGCAATATAAGTCTTCTCCATGTCTGCATTTTTTACGTCATAAAAATGGACTGAATTGATTGCTTTTTGTGCAGAGGCTGTCATGTTAAAACCTATTACTCCAAGCATTAATAAAAAGATGATTTTTTTCATTTTGTTGTTTTTTAATTAATATAAAATAAGATATTCATTTATTTAGTTGCTGCAGGAAGATCAGAATTAGATATATCTCTGTGAAGCTTCCACTTTCCATCTTCTTTTTTCCAAAGCACTAAATATTTACCCTTGTCTATTGGAGCGTCCTCTTTAGTTTTGATTTCAAATAATCCTTCTTCTGTAATGAAGTTTTCATCACCCCAAACTTCTAAGGTAGTAAGAGTTAGTTTACTTACTCCTGCACGAATAAATCCACCCCATGCGGAGGTTAATGGCCCATTTCCTTTTACAGAAGGCAAATTATTTAACATCACGGAACCATCCTTGCTAAAAGCAGATGCCATACCTGCGGAATCGCCTTTTGCCATGAATTCTGAAATTGCTTGATTCGCTGATTCAATTTCTTTTTTAGCATTCGCTAAATCGAATGCAGGTTTTGTTTCAGATTTGCATGCGAATAAACTTGAAGCAATTAAAGCTGAGAAAAGTAGTTTTTTCATATTTTTTATTTTAATGATATGAATTTAAAACTAAATTAAATACATCTTAATAAAATCTGTATTTTTTAGTATCTAAAAGATAGCATTATTTTGAAAGCCTACACTCTGCTTCTCTTGCACTTTATATAAAAAAGTGAGTTTAACATGCATAAATCGTAAATCATTGAATTACAATGTTTTATACACATAAAGAACTTCCCCCTTTTTAATTAAGATTTAAACCTTTAATTTGGATTTAAATCCAGTACTATGATCAATAAAAAAGTTGCCAACGTAGAAGAAGCCATTATGGACATCAAGGATGGAGATACACTTATGTTAGGTGGATTTGGTTTATGTGGTATTCCCGAAAATTGCATTGCTGCCATTGTTCAAAAAAGAATTAAAAATCTTATTTGTATTTCCAATAATGCAGGAGTAGATGATTTTGGTATTGGCCTCATGTTGCATCAAAAACAAGTCAAAAAAATGATCTCGTCTTATGTAGGCGAAAATGCGGAGTTTGAAAGACAATTACTTTCTGGCGAGCTTGATGTTGAATTGATACCTCAAGGAACTTTAGCTTTTCGATGTATGGCTGCCGGATATGGGATGCCTGCTATTTATACCCCTGCTGGTATTGGAACAGAAGTGGCGATAGGTAAAGAAATTAGAAATTTTAACGGCAAAGACTATCTATTAGAAAAAGCATTCGATGCTAATTTTGCTATTGTAAAAGCTTGGAAAGGAGATACTGCAGGTAATTTAATATTTAAAGCTACTTCCAGAAATTTTAATTCAGTGATGGCTATGGCAGGCAAAATTACCATTGCAGAGGTGGAAGAATTAGTGGAGCCAGGTGTTTTGGATCCTAATCAAATACATACACCTGGTGTTTATGTGCATAGAATTTTTCAAGGTAGTCATTATGAAAAAAGAATTGAACAGAAAACCATTACCGTATAATACATTACTAAATTTATTTTCATGTTAGATAAAGAAGGAATTGCTAAAAGGATTGCACAAGAAATACAAAATAATTCTTACGTGAATTTAGGTATTGGTATTCCCACTTTGGTGGCCAATTACATTCCCAAACATATTCATGTTTGTTTTCAATCAGAAAATGGACTTTTAGGAATGGGGCCTTTTCCAAAGGAATCAGACGTGGATCCCGATTTGATTAATGCGGGCAAACAAACCATTACGATGTTACCTGGGGCTGCTATATTTGATTCTGCTATGAGTTTTGGTATGATTCATGCACAAAAAATTGATTTAACTATTTTGGGTGCTATGGAAGTTTCTGAAATGGGTGATATTGCTAATTGGAAGATACCCGGTAAAATGGTAAAGGGTATGGGGGGTGCCATGGATTTAGTAGCTTCTGCAAAAAATATTATTGTAGCGATGCAACATGTAAACAAAGCAGGGGAAAGTAAATTATTACCATCATGTACTTTGCCTCTCACTGGAATTAGATGTGTGAAAAAAATAGTAACAGAGCTTGCTGTGTTAGCAGTGTTACCTGAAGGGGGCTTTAAATTATTAGAAAGAGCGCCAGGTGTTTCGGTAGACACCATAAAAAAAGCCACTCTTGGAAAACTCATCATTGAAGGTGATATTCCAGAAATGGCTTTTGATTAAATATTCTTTTTTATAAGTTGCCTCTCAAATCTTGTTCTCTTTCAAGCGCTTCAAATAATGCCTTGAAATTGCCTGCACCAAAGGACTTAGCTCCTTTTCTTTGGATGATCTCGAAGAAAAGGGTAGGTCTATCTTCCACTGGTTTGGTGAAAATTTGCAACAAATAACCTTCCTCATCTCTGTCTACTAGAATGCCTAATTTTTTAAGAGGTGCTACATCTTCATCAATGGGTCCAATACGATCCAATAAGTCGTCATAATAAGTAGAAGGAATATTTAAAAACTCTACGCCACGGCTACTTAATTTTTCAACGGTATCTACAATATTATCTGTTGCAATGGCAATATGCTGTACGCCAGCATCTTTATAAAAATCTAAATACTCTTCTACCTGTGATTTCTTTTTTCCCTCTGCTGGTTCATTGATTGGAAATTTTACGAATCCATTTCCATTACTCATTACTTTACTCATGAGTGCAGAGTATTCGGTTGAAATTTGTTTGTCATCAAAAGTCAAAATATTTTTAAACCCCATCACTTCTTCGTAAAATTTTACCCAAGTATTCATTTGATTCCACCCCACATTGCCTACACAATGATCAATATACTTAAGCCCTACAGGAGCTGGGTTATAAGTATTTTCTAATTTTCTAAATCCGGGCATAAAAATGCCTTTGTAATTTTTTCTTTCAATAAATAAATGCACGGTATCGCCATAAATATGAATACCACTCATTTTAACTTCACCCGATTCATCTTGAATAGTGTGTGGTTGCAAATAAGGCTTTGCACCTCTTTTTACGGTTTGTTCAAAAGCGTCATAAGCATCATCTACACTCAGTGCTATCGCTTTCACTCCATCTCCATGTTTGTGAATATGATCTGCAATTGCTGAGCTGGAATGTAAAGGCGTAGTTAAAATTAATTTTACTTTATCCTGTATTAAAACGTAAGATACTTTTTCTTTATCGCCCGTTTCAGGCCCACTGTATGCATAATTTTGATAACCAAAAGCTGTTTTATAATAATGTGCTGCTTGTTTTGCATTACCCACATAAAACTCTACATAATCGGTTCCTAATAAGGGTAAAAAATCCTGATAAATTCCATTGCTTTCCATTGATATTTTTTTATGTTTTTTCTAGTGAAGGAATTTTATTTTTCTATCTTAATTTATTCTCTATTATAGTATTCTATTCTATTCTATATTATGTTGCCAACTCTTATGATAACTTTCGTCTTCAATTAACAAAGCCTCTTCTGTAATCATTAAGGGTTTAAAAGGATCTATCATGACTGCTAATTCATCTGTTCTTTCTTTGCCAATTGACTTTTCAACACTTCCTGGATGTGGACCATGTGGTATTCCTCCAGGGTGTAATGTAATTTGACCTTGTACCACCGATTTTCTGCTCATAAAATCACCATCTACATAATACAAAACTTCATCACTATCAACATTACTATGGTTATAAGGTGCTGGAATAGATAGCGGATGATAATCATATTTTCTGGGGACAAAAGAACAAATCACAAAATTGTTTGCTTCAAATGTTTGATGCACAGGGGGTGGCTGGTGTAATCTTCCTGTAATGGGTTCAAAATTATGAATGGAAAACGCCCATGGATAATGATATCCATCCCAACCTATAAAATCAAATGGATGTGTTCCATAAGTGTAAGGATAAATTAAACCTTGTTTTTTAATCAAAATTTTAAAGTCACCTTCTTGATCAAAAGTTTCTAAGTCAATAGGTCTTCTTATATCTCGTTCGCAGAATGGCGCGTGCTCCATTAACTGTCCAAATTGATTTTGATAACGCTTAGGAAAACGAATAGGACTATAACTTTCAATAATAAATAAGCGATTATTCTCGTCATCAAATTCCAATTGGTAAATAGTTCCTCTGGGAACCACTAAATAGTCGCCGTAAGAAAATTTAATTTTTCCAAATCCTGTTTTTAATGTACCTGAACCTTTGTGCACGAAAATCACCTCATCTCCTTGACTATTTTTATAAAAATAATCTGTCATTGATTTTTTGGGTGCTGCTAAAGAAATTTGTAAATCGGAATTTACTAAAACAGGTTTTCTGCTTTTTAAATAATCTTCTTCCGGTTTGATATTAAAACCTAACAAACTTGTATGACGTAAATGTTTTTCTTTGGCAATTTTTGGTTCCACAGAATAGGATTCGCCTAATGATTTAACAATGGTTGGCGGATGGGTATGGTAAACCAATGAATACATGCCAGAGAAACCTTCAGTTGAAACTAACTCTTCAGCATATAATTTTCCATTGGGTTGTCTAAATACGGTATGTCTTTTTGCGGGAATCTTTCCCAATGAGTGGTATATTGGCATAAATTAGATTTTCAAGCACCACAATACTAACAATTATTAGCAAAAGATAAAATATTATTTTTAACTTTGATAAGTCATAGACTCAGAAATAATTGCCTCAGTCTTTTAAAACCATTACACTCTAAAATATTGATAATCAATGAAATTAGTTAGTTATTTACATAATGGGGCAACAAAATTAGGAGCCGTTGTAGAGGAGGAATTATATTCCCTTCAAGCGGTCAATGAACACCTTCCCAATGACCTAATTACTTTCTTACAATTGGAGGATGAAGTAAGGCATGAAACTGAAAAAAAGCTCTTATCCATGGTAGCAGCTGCTACGTTGATTGCTCCTGTGAAAGATTATATTTTATTGGCACCTGTGCCTCGCCCCACTTCTTGTAGAGATGGGTATGCATTTCGTCAACATGTAGAAGCTGCAAGAAGAAATAGAGGCGTAGAAATGATTAAAGAATTTGATCAATATCCCATATTTTATTTTACGAATCATAATGCAATTCAAGGGCCTGGGCCTATTACTTGCATGCCCGATCATTTTCAACAACTTGATTTTGAATTAGAAATTGCTATTGTCATTGGAAAAGAAGGTAGAAATATAAAAGCAAAAGATGCGGATAAATATATTGCTGGCTTTACCATCATGAATGACTTAAGTGCTAGAAAATTACAAATGGAAGAAATGCTATTAAATTTAGGACCCGCTAAAGGAAAAGATTTTTCAACAGTGATAGGCCCATGGTTAGTGACCCCCGATGAATTAGCAAATTTTTTAGTTCCTGCAAAACAGGGGCATGTTGGCAACAACTATAATTTATCTATGAAGTGTTGGGTGAATGATCAACTTGTTTCCTCCGGAAATGTAAAAGACATGGATTGGACATTTGCGGAAATTATTGAAAGATGTTCTTATGGAGTTACGATGTATCCAGGGGATGTCATTGGCTCTGGAACCGTTGGTACTGGCTGCTTTTTAGAACTTAATGGTACTGGAAAACTCAATAACCCTAACTATACGGCACAGTGGCTGCAACCTAATGATGTAGTGACTATGCAAATAGATGGGTTAGGAACATTGACCAATACGATACAAGCCGAAGCAACCGATTGGTCTATACTTTCATTAAAAAAATAATTGAATTAAATTATTCCAGATGCTCACTCTATCAACAGATGAATTAAGTACACAAGAAATACAAAAGTATTTACAATACGCAATTGCACCAAGACCTATTTGTTTTGCATCTACTATTGATTTGGAAGGGAATGTGAACTTAAGTCCTTTTAGTTTTTTTAATTTATTTAGCATGAACCCGCCTGTTTGTATTTTTTCTCCTTCTAGAAGAGTAAGAGATAATACAACAAAGCATACACTTGAAAATTTGAAACTAATACCAGAATGTGTAATCAATATTGTGAACTATGAAATGGTGCAACAAATGTCTTTAACAAGTTGTGATTATCCAAAGGGCACGAATGAATTTGTGAAAGCGGGGTTTACCGAATTGGCATCTGATCTTGTCAAACCCCCAAGGGTGGCAGAAGCTCCTATTCAACTTGAATGTATAGTTCAGGAAATAATAACCTTGGGCGAAAATGCAGGTGCAGGTAATTTAGTTTTAGCATTGATTAAAAAAATACACATTAAAGAGGAAGTGCTGGATGCGAATAAAAATATTGATCAAGCTAAATTAGATTTAGTAGCTCGTTTGGGGGGTGATTGGTATGCTAGAATTACTGAAGAAAATTTATTTAAAGTAGAAAAGCCTAACACTAAATTGGGTATTGGGTTTGATCAACTTCCTCTTGGTATTATGAGTTCTACTTTGTTAACCAATAATGAAAAAGCGCAATTAGCCAATATTAATGTATCCCCTGATGATCTGGTAAAACAAAAGTCTCACTTTTCGGAAGCGACTATTTTAAAAATAAAATCGGCGTTAGCAAATAATTCCGTCGAACTTGCTTGGGAAATTATTCAAACTTCAGTTTAGAATCAATAATGCTCAATCCATCTTTGATTAACTTGGTATATTTTGGATGCTTCACCATTTGTGCATTTAAATAGGCTCTAATATCACTTGCTACTTCAGTATTGTTAGGATCTAAGTCGACTAACTCTAATATCTCAAGAGCACCTAGCCAGTCTTCTGAAAATTCTTTTTGCAAGGTTTCCCATATTTTCAAAAGGGAATCATCTTTAATGCCTTGTTCTCTATAGGTTCTTATTTGCTGAAATAAATCCTGATACTTTACATCCTTAGCGGTATAGTTTTGCTGATAAGTCCTTTGAGTTGAAACATGCAATTGATCTTCAAAAATAATTTTATCAGCGACGCCATTAAAGACAGAGATAATCGAATTTCCAATAGCCATATCGTAATTTCCCCAGGAAGGCTCAAAATATATATTTCCTTCGGCATCAGTCACTAAACAATTTTTAAATGTAATAATTATTAATTTATCTTCTTTGAAAGTAACGCCAATGAGTGTTCCATTCACCTGTATGCCATTTTCATAGTTCAACTGAACAGTTGCGTCTAACACAAAACCTAATTGGATTAAATCTTCCTTCGTACAATCTTCTAGTTTTTTAGAAATGTTTAATAGTTGACCCACAGGAGCGCCAAAACCAGCTGCATGATAATCAGGTCCATGTCCGTCTAAGAGCTGATCATTAAAACAAAGTGTCGTTGGCCCCATTGTATTGATATACTTAATTTGTTCGTGTTGATCCTTGTGTACTTTACTAAATACTCCAGACACTTGCACACCTGAACTAAAAGTAGCCGTACAAATATTTTTACATTCAACTGCTTTCAAAATACTTTCAAGGCCACCTAATCGGAATGCCATACTACTTTCAAACTGTTGTAATACATCAATTAAATTTTGGAAAGTAGGAGTTACAAATAGTTGAGGTTGTTCTTTAGTAATATCGTATCCATATTGCAAGGCAT
>Ga0214923_10005271_pt1 | contig 15129 bp, 26 predicted proteins | sample LL1510_MetaG_FD_177993 | JGI IMG/M metagenome (GOLD analysis project Ga0214923, IMG submission 177993) | Freshwater microbial communities from Lake Lanier, Atlanta, Georgia, United States - LL-1510 | ecosystem: Environmental > Aquatic > Freshwater > Lake | place: USA: Georgia | collected...
GTGCTAAAAGCTGAAGAAGTTGTTCCATTTGGAGTAAGCGTAAGATTCGTAAACCCAGACGGAGTAAAATTATCTTGGTCAACAACCGTTACGGTTCCATTGATATTTGTGTTAACCCTCCCAGCCGTATCCGTGCTGAACGCCCGAAGATTCGTGCCATCGGTTCCGCCAACGAGATTGGCGTTGGTTGGGGCAGTGGAGCCAGTTGTTCCGCCAGAACTGAGCATGACATCGAGGCGGCGGGATGCGCCAGATGTGGTTGATGTGATGGCGTTTCCTGAGCCGTCTCGGAGGTTGGATTCAACTGGAAGCCGTCCGCCAGAAAGGGATGGGAGTTTCCCATCTATGCTTGAAAGGGATGTGTTGGCGGTTGTTTGATTTGCGGAAGTTGCGGCTCCAGATGGGAGCGGGAGGGATGCGGCGGTAATGGCTACTGGCTGGTTGATGGTGACTCCGTTGGCGAGATCGGCCTTGATCAGCGCAACATCGGCCTGCTGGGTGGAAGCTAACGCCTCAAGCCCGTCCACATTCAGATTGATGGAATCTGCGTTTAGCTCCACCTCCCCGATTGAATTATAAATTTCCTTGATGCTAGGCATAAATCACCATCCCCAGATTTGTTTGATCCTGTTCTTCGAGTATTTCTTGGATTTGAGCGTCCCCTTTTCCTCGGCCTGCCTGTAAAAGAGTTTTGCGCCCTCCTCGGAAGAATCAGGATTAGCCACTCCCCTGCTGATGAAAGGGGCGGAAGGAATGCGCTTTAAGCCTTTTACTCCGTCCCTTTGATCAACAGGAAGAATGTAGGAAACAACCTCCCCGTCCTTATTCTCATATTGATAGATAGGCACGGGGAACTGCTTCCTTAACTCTCCAGATCGGCTTCCTCTGCCTTGGAGCGGAGTTTTTCCTCGTCCATCTCACCTTCGTCTTCCGAAGGCATGAACTCGGCCTCTTCCACCTCAACAACAGCGGTGTCGCCCTCTACGGAGACAAGCTTTCCGCTCATCTCCACACGATCCCCCGCCACGGAGCCTTCCGGCAATTCCGAGGCTGGGATCTCCAGACGCAGACCCGAAGACTTCTCTTCGGGCTTGGGAGAGGGGCCTGTTTCCAAGCCCCCCTCCTTCGCCTCTGGACTCATCAGGATAACGAGTCCCTTAGCCATTTTTAGGCAAAACGGCTCTTGCTCTTGATGACAACGGCCCGCTTTGCGTTGAGCAATTTGGCCGCATAGAACGCCTTGTAACCAGCCGTGATGGTCTGGTTAAGGGGGTCGCTCTTGTCAGCGTTTTGCAGAACGATCATGCGGGGGCTCATCGGAGAGTCGCCAGCGATCTTGACCACGCCAAACGCATCGGCTCCCAGCACCACCGTTGAATAGATGGAGCCAGCGGAGTTATACGTTCCGGCAGTCGTGCCTTCGATGAAGGGGTTGGTGTGTTCGACAATGCGGACACCATAGAACGAACCAAGCTCACCCTTGATGATCGAACCCAGCTTTGTCTCAGGGTTGCGATAAACGGTGTTCAGGAAGTCGGTGTCCCGAAGCAGGTCACGGGAAACCTGCGGGGGAACCAACGCCGTGAACTTGCCATTCAGGGGGTTGGACTTGTTGGCCTTCAGGGCCGTGACCGCATCGAGCAGATCCTCGGCATCCAGATAGGCGGAAGCCGCCGCAGTCGAGGACAGGGTTGCGAAGGACGCAATGCCCTGACCATATCGCTTGTCGGTGGCGTTTCCGGCAACGTCAGTACCAGTCACCAACTGATCACGGCTGAGGTCATCGGCCTTGAGGGCCGCTTCCTGACCGAGGGTGTTGGAGGCTTCTTTGAGAACGTCAAAGAGGCTGGTCTGGGAGAGGATGTCGCTGATCTTGACGGCTTCGCCGTATTGGGTCAGGGACACGCTCACGCTGTTCAGGCCCACTTCACGGAACGTTGAGATCGGAGTTCCCTCCGTCAGGGTTTGCACGTTGCTCGAAGCGGGGGTGGTGTCAAACTGGAAGAACTTCACGCTCGTAGAGCCAATGTTCTTGGGCAGGTCAACCTGCTGGGCCAGTTCGTTGAGTTTCAGGGTGTCGTTAATACGATCAATCAGGTTCTTCGAGAGGAAAGCCTGATAATAGCTCCCCAGCGAAGCCGGATTGGAACGGGACATAAGTGCCATATAATTTAATCTCCTATGAGAACGCCAAGTTTGTCGGCATCAGACGCATTGCGCCTGAGAAACTCTTCCTGCTCCTGCCAACTCATCTCCTCAAAGGACTTCCGCTTGGGAGCCTTGGCGGTGGAACTGGCGGACAGGGAAGTTTTTTTCCTGAACTCGGTGTTCTCTTTTCGCAGAGTTTCAACTTCTTTCCGCAAGGCTTCCGATGCCTCCGCCGCCTCCTGCATTCGGGCGATCTGGGTGGCATAGGCGAAACCATTGGGGCTGGTGTTGAGGAGTTTGCGAAGCTCGGCATCCTCGCTCTTCAAAAGGGAAACAACCCTCTTGGCAAACGGGGATTCCTCATCCTTCAACTCAGGATTCTCCTCAATCATGCGCCGGACGCTGGAACTCCATTGTTCCGTGAACTCCCGCTTCTGACGCTCCTCCTTCTCGGCTTGGCTCTTGGCCTTCTGCTCAAGTAGATCGGCCTGTTGGCGGGCGGCTTTGGCAAGGTCATCCCTTCCCTCGTTCTCCCACTCACGGGCATACTTCCTGAGCGCATCGGGGCTTGGGCTGGTCGGATCGTTCTTGGCTTCAAGCTCCTCGATCTTCTTTTCAAGCTCGGCCTGACGAGCCCGAACTTGGGCCTTTTCAGCCTCCAGCTTCTTCCAGCTTTCCGAGAGGCGGGCCTCTTCCTTGGCCCGCTTGGTTTCCTTCTTGGAATCCTCAACCTTGGATTTCTCCTCGGCCTTGGGTTCCTTGGCTTCCGAGTCATCGGAGGCCTTGCGTTCTTCAGTCTTAACTTCTGCTTTTTCTTCAGCCTTGGGGGCGGATTCATCCGAATCCTTGATCTCCTCCTTGGCCTCTGGGGTTGTTTTGGAGGCATCCTGAGAATCCTGAGCGGCGACTTCAGGTTCGATATCCGCCTTGGGAGAAGCCTTGTAGGGGATGCCATCGGCTTCCGCCGCCATCGCCCTGATCTGCTCCTCCGTGATATTCTCTGGAGAAATGCTCGGCTCCACAGCCGGAGTCATTTCCTTGGTTGCTTCCTCATTCATTGGTTTTTCAGGTGTCCTTCCCGTGTGTGTTTAGGGCCGTAGTGATTCGAGAAGCTCCGCAACGGCCCCGCCCTCGGAGTTCTCGGTAAATTCTTCAACTTCGGTGTTGGCGAGGTATTCAAGGATCACCAGACCCTCCCTCATCCCCACCGCTTTACCCGCCTCAAAGCGTCCCCCTCCGGCGAATACTGCCTGCGTGTCTTTTCGTGTGGCGCAGTTTTGCAGAACAAGGAGAAGCCTTTTTCCGGCGGGAGATGAAAAGAACTGCTTGGCCGCATTCTGGTTTTCTGGAGTCCAGTCCACCTCGACATGACCTAGCTCTCTGAAAACCCGTATGGCCGATTTGATCTTGGTCAACATATATTAGTTAGCCTTATTACACGCCTTGTCCACTAGGGAGGTTTTCGGTTGTGATTGTTCCTTGCGGAACTTGGGCCTGCATCTGGCCTTCCATTGCCTTCGCCCGCTCGGACAACTCTCGCCGGATCTGACGCTCAAGGTTCTTATCGGTTTGGCCCAAGGCCAGAAGATGCTGTTCGAGGTGTTCCCGATATCTCTGCATGGCCACGGGACTGCCTCCGCCACTCTGGGACAGAAACTCGATCCGATCCAGCATGACCTTGAGGTGTGCCTTGTGATTGTCGGAGGGACGAACCAAGGCAGGGAATCCGCTTTCAAGGATCAGGTTTTCGTTGGCCTGATCTTCGGCCTGATCCATCTCTTCAAGTTTGGGATCGGTAATCAGGCGTTGGACTAATGAAGGGTCATCAATCTCAAGAACACTCTTTAACAGGGCGGCTTGGTTGATCATAGGGTTGTTGCCCAAAAGCTGAAGACGGGCGAAAGCCTTTTGATACTGGACGGCCTTATTGATCCCATCGGCGGAACCCGAAGGATGGATGGCATAAGTCACCTCCAAGGCCTCCGGCGGAACGGAACCAAAGGTGTCGATGAAATGGAAATTGAGACTCTTCTTCCCAAATTGCGTCAGCACGGAATAGGCCTGCCGATAAACATGGCCTAGCGAAATGCGGAAGATGCGAGCCCGAAGATCGGTGGATTGACCCATCAGCGAACCAATCTGGGAAATCTCCGTGGCCGTTCTGGCGTTCTTCGTGTTGCCCTGCTGGGCAAGCCCGAAGTCCGGCATAGAAGTCAGATATTCCGAGATCATGCGTTGGTTGATCATCTCCTGATCAAAGGAGATCGGAGGCTGGGGCATGGTGACAGGAGACACACCCACGGGAAGAATTGTGGCAGGGCCGAACTTCAGGTTGTTTGTGTTGGGGATGTCCTGCTCACAGCGGAACAGAGGGCGGTTATAGAGCGTCATTGCGTCCGCCTTCTCGTTCATCAGCTTGCACATATAGGCCTCGAAAGGCGCAACCACCTCGCAGATCCCTCGGCTCGAATACACACCCTTGTCCTTGATCTCCATGACAAACGGCACAAACGGAAGCTGGCCGTGGTTGTAGGGCAACTCGAAGGTGGGGCGGATATCAATCGTGGGTTCCACGGGGCTGAAGGTGTGGACGTAAATCTTTCCGTCCTCATCCCGCTCATAAACTTCCCAGACGATCACCTGTTCGTCATCGGCCCCAACGGTGATGCCTTCCCGCCGGAGTTTCACATCCTCAAAACTGGAAAACCTCGTTCCCTCGTTGTTCCGCCCTTTGATCTTTTTGATCAATTCCTCGTCCTGATTGTAGAGCTTGTTGTTCCTGTATTGATTGACCGACATCGGAATCACATGGCACAGGCGGTCACAGGTGCGGACATCACGGGTATAGTGGGGGACAATAGCATGGACGGGATCGACCGAATCAAAACGAATCCCTCCGGCATCCTCGTCCCAAGAAATTTTCAAGAGGTTCATCCCGCTCATCAGCATTGCGTCAATCGTGGTCAGGATCTCCGTTTCAAAATTGCTCTGCTGGCGAACCTGATAATCAAACCAACGGCTCACGCTCTGCGTCACGGAATCGGTCTGGGGCTTGGCCGGAACAAACGAGGCAATCACCTCATTGGAGAAAACCTGCTGATAGTAGAAGGGCTTGAGCTTGCCGATGATCGAATCGGCCAAGGGGTAGTGAAGGTCGGCCTGCCAAGGGAGTTTCTTTTTCCGGCGGAGGCCATTATGCCGCATCTCATACCAAATCCTCTGCCGCTCCTCCCAGCCAGTCCGAGCCCGCAGGTCTTCAATCAAAGTCGAATAAAGTTCCTGCCGCTCCTTCATTTGCTCCTCACCTGATATTCCAAATCATTCACGGAAGTAAGAGCTTCACGAGCCCAACGCCTGACTTCCGGCGAGGAGGATCTGACCTGTTTGTATTCGGGCATGGTCATCAGTCGCTCAACTTGTCCGGTTGTCCTTGTTACTGGCTGAGTCGTGGCGCATCCACCAAGGGCTAGGGCCAAGATCAGCGTCAATGGCGTTCTGATTTTTTTCCCAACTCTGCCGTGCGCCGGATTCATCCCGCTCTTTCCTGTCAGGAACGAAACCAAGGAGCCTCGCAATAATCTGCAAGATGGCGGTCAGGATTCCCACTTAGTCGATCTTCAGGCCCACGCCCTTCAGAAAATTGACGATCTTCTCCAGAATGGAATCGTCCGCAGGGGTCGGGGTTAGCTTCACAATGATGCGGGCCGCAAGGACAATGCCTCCCACAGCCGCCACGATTTCCGTCCAGTTTTGAGTCAGCCAATTCCAGATTTGCATTTATGTTTTAGCCTCCTGAGTCGAAGCCAGATATCGAGGATTCCCCATCCGAGGTTTCCTGCATCTCGCTCAACCAATCAGAGCCCGTATTGCCGGAATCAAACCTTGTCAACTCTCCCAAATCATTTCTGACGCAACACACCCCGCAAACCGCATCCCCCCGATCCGGCGAGCTAACCCCCCTGCGCTTCATCTCATCTTTGCTCTCCAGCCCCATCTTGCCGGACGAGGTAATCTTGGCTTTCCGAGAGCAAAGCTGGGCATCCATGAGTTCGTCCTGCGGGAGGATCAGTTCAGCCCTCTCTATCTGCCTAGCCGTCTCCCACCAGATTTCCGATCCCCTGTTCACATATCGGTCAGAGTAGGCCCTACCGCCAAAGTTGAGCCTTCTGATAGGCCAGCCCATTTCCCGCATCCGGTCATTCATTGGCTTACCCAAACCGCCATCGTCAGCCCAGACATCGGAGGGCTTCAGGTTGGCCTTCTTTAGCTCCACAATGGCCCTCCCAACGCTTTTCATGGTATCCGAGTCCTTCCACCCTATTAAGGCTTCTAAGACGTTACCCCTGCGAATAGCAATCACGGACTCGTCCCCTCCTCCGGCCCAATCAATAAAAGCCACAGGGGGGCCTTCTATCCTTTTTGGGGGATTGTCCTTGCAGAAGCGGATTTTGGAATAGGTGAAGGGGCTGATCCCATCGTCCTCCCCCATGAACTCCGAGAATATCATACTGCGGATAAAGGGGTTATCCCTGCCATGTTGCTCAATCTGCATATCAATCCATTCCTTTTTGATATGGGGGCAGTCAAAGGCAGTAACAGAGTAGTTTTTCCAGAACTTGCGCTTACCCAGAAAGCATTGGGCAAACTCCCCGTCCATCCCGCCAGTCGAGGACATAGCCAACCAAGCGAAGGGCTGACAGCGTTCCGCCGCCCTCCAGATATCGGCAGGGATGGATTTCGCCTCGTCAAAGATCATCAGGAGCCTGTCGTTGTGCCAGCCCTCGAAGCGGTTGGGCTCGTCCGTGCTGAATCCAATGGCTTTTGAGCCGTTGGGGGCCGTGAGGTCGGTGGCGTTGAGAGTCCAGCCTGTCAGCCGATCCCGCCATCCGGCGAGCCTTTGCCAAAGCTGTTCCTTAACCTGACGATAGACTCCGGCGGTGGTGACAACCTGACTCTTGGGATAGACCGCACACCACCAAAGAACCAATGGAGCGGCCAAGCAGGAGGTTTTTCCGCTTCCGTTGGCGGCTTTGAGGGCGACTCGGTTGCCGAGGCCAACATCCAAAAATACTTTCGCCTGCCAAGGGTGGAGGTCGATGCCGAGCGTTTTGGAAAAGCCCAGCGGCGTTGCTAAGAGTTGTTCTGGAGTGGGGTTTTTGGGAAGTTGGTCGGGAGTGGCGAGAGGCATTTATTCGTTAGAGGGGGATGAATTTTTTAGAATTTTTTTGAAAGGGGGGTCTATAAATTAGGGGGCGGCATAGGTGGGGGTGTGGCGGTAGGGTCTGGCTTGGGATACTTCCGAGGCCTTCCCCTGCCTCTTTTTGGTTTAACTTCTTCAATCTTAGGGGCTTCTATTTTCTCTGAGGGGATATCTAATTTGATTGGGGTGGGTTCGTTAGATTCTGTAATATGTTCTACCAACAGAGACGGACTAGGTTGAGTGTCGGGGATTTGTTGGGATTCAACTGGAATTGAGGCAGGTTGTCCTCCGAGCATCCCCGACCAGCCCGCCATCAGCTTGCCGAGGGCATCATTCCCCAGCACGGCCACATTCAGAGTAGGGGCGGACGCTGGCTGGGCATAGGCGGGGCTGAACTCCTTCGAGGCTCGCCTCTCTAGAAGCCATTGGGACGGCTTTTCTGAGGCCTTGGCGTGTCTTTCTATGTTCCCCACATGATTCTGGACGAACTTTCCGTGGGCTTCCTCCAACATTTCCCCCATCTCAGGATGCTCCGCCAGCCATCCTTTCGCCGTCCCGAAAGGAATCCCGCACAGGGGCGAAGCATACCGCAACGGAATCCCCCTTAAAACATGGTTACAGATTTCCTTAACCTTCTTAATCGAATACTTGGACTTCCGCCCAACTTCCCCCTTTGCCTCCTCTCTCGCTGTCTCTGGGCTGATGTTCACCTCCCCGCTTCCGTAGTGCCGAAATAAATCCTTGCAAGAATTTGATCCGGCATTACGGGCTTCATCTTGCTCTGGGAAACATAAAGCCGGAACAGGTGAAGCCCACCACGGAAGAAAGACTGAACAAGGCCGTGCGGGGATAGACGGAGCAGGGATCGCCCTCCCTGCTTAATAATCAGAAGCGATTCTGGCTATTCACGCCCCAACCTAATCGGGAATGGTTTAATGGATACCGCACCTAGTGAATTAGCCCTTGCCTATATGGTAAGGGCTAAAACTGCCGTGACCCCTTCGCCATTGTTAATCCCTCCGCTAGGCCTCGGCTTTCGATAATAAATTAAAGGGGAATGGTTGGATCATCCTTTCGTAAGCCTCCCCCTTCGCTTTTGTCATTCGAGCCCTTCCTCCGCTTCGGGGGGCTCGTTCAGTCTGTCAAAGCCTGTTCCATCCCTTCCCCTTTTTAATTCCCTTTCTAAGCAATCGGGGAAGGAACCTAATCAGTCTCGAAAAATCCTGTCCTCCTGTTCCTCTTTCTCGGATTTTTCTTTTTTTTCTCGTTTTTTATCTTTTTCCCTAGTTGGCTGAAATTCCTTCGCATCCTTAACAATCCCCTCGGAGATGATCAGGCCTGTATTAGATTCTTACTTGCTCTGTTTAAGCGTTGCTAATAGTTGCTAAGTTACTATTGACGATATCAGGCCTTCCGTGTAACAAGGCTAAATGAACAAAGAACAAGCCATCGCAGAAAAGAAAGCCAAGATGAAGGAGCTTGCCGAAAGCTTTTCCCGCTTGGATGAATCGCAACGCCTCGAAGTCTCCCGCCGGATGGGAGGAATCCGCACCATCGAAGGAAACCCCCTTTCCCTGCGGAATACCTACCTCCTGATCGTTCAGCGTCCCAAAGTCTCCCTAGTTGGGGGCTTCCAGCAATGGCGAAAGGCTGGCCGGATCGTTAGGAAAGGGGAAAAGTCTCTCCTGATCCTCTGCCCTGCCACTAGGAAGAACAAGGAAGGCACGGAGGAAGGCAAGGAGGATATTTTCTTCATCGGAGGGAATGTTTTCGACATCTCCCAAACTGAACCCATTACCACGGCGGAAACCTCCACTCTTTCCCTTCTGCCTAGCGTCTAACAAGGCTCTACAATGATCCCCCTCCTTCAATCTTTAGCTCTAAGTCTTCCGCAAGGTAGCGATCTATTCATCCCACTGATCCCCATCCTCTCCGCCCTTGGGTGGCTGGCTTGGGGCTTGTTTTACTCGGAAACCAACTAACAAAAGAAAGGAACCCAAACAATGAACCCAACCCAAGCCCTTAAACTGATATGCGATGGGATCATCGAATCCCTTAAGACGAACCCAGCCGGAACGCCGGAGGGCTCGCTCTATGCCCTGCTAATGACGCAAGGATGCTCCCTTGAGCAATTCAACGCCATCATCTCAGGCCTCTGCGAGGCCGGAATGATCCGCAAGCAGGGAAATCTTCTGTTTGCTTAACAAACGAAAGGAACCCAAGAACCCATGAGCAGAAAACAGGAACGAATCGCCTATATCTACAACCGCCTGACCTCCCTCGGCTTTGATTATGTCGAGGCCTCCAACCTCCTCCGCTTGGAGAAGACCCTCCACCGCTGGCATGAGTTGGAATGCGGAACCGAGGCAGGAAGCATTGAAAGGGACGAGCAGACAGGAAAGCCCTTCTTCCGCCGTCAATGGCAAGGGCTGAACGGAACATGGAATGACAAGAAATTCCCTTATCCCGACAAGGAAAAGGGAGCCTTGCGTAGGCTGGCCTCCCTGTTTGAGAAACATCCCGACCTTGCCTTCTATCAGCAAGGCGACCCCCGAGGATGCGCCCTGTATGTTTATAGGAAGGCAGACCTCCCCGAAGGGAAAGACATTAACGCCCTGTATAGCTCAATCGGGCTGGCCTTGTGCGTCTAATAAACCCCAACAAGAAAGAACCCAACCAATGAACCAAACAGCAACCATTCCAACCCCTCACGCCGGATGCGGAGAGGATATCGCCGAGGCCTTTGGCCTCAATAAACTCCCAGCCGAGCTTGTGACTATTGTTCCAAGACACTCCCCTTGGGGAGCCATTGACAATCACAGGATTCTGGCTTGGGGGATCGTCAGCGTGGGAACCCCCAGCCACGGAGGAATCTATCTAAGCGAGGAGCGTCAGAGAATGCTCCCAGCTTGGGCAAGAAAAATCCCCGCCTCCTATTGCCCCAAGCCGACATGGTGGGAGGAGGATTGTGAGGCCGTTGTTCCTCTCTATTGCTTCTATGAGGAATTGCCGGAAGAGATGCGGGGCAGACTATCCAAAGCCCAGCTTCTAACTTGGATCAAGCAGAACGCCTATTTCTTCCCCAAGGAGGAGGGCAACCGATGACCTCCCTCGAAATCCTCAACCAACTCCTTAACGGCCACCACCTAGAGCCGGATGAATTGCAAGATGCGAAAACCCTTGTGGCCATTCTCAAGGCGGAACTGGAAAGCAGAACCAAGGAGGCCTCGAAATGAAAAACCACCCAAAGCAAAAAGAACTTAATAACTTTATATGGCAAGCAGAACACGGATGGAAATACGACCCCCTTCCAGAAGAACCCGCCGAATGGAGTGAACCAGCACCTAAAGAGTGGCAGTCAATACTTTTGAGGGACAAATGACCACCACCGACCAACTTTTTCAGATCGTGATGAATGACGAAGAGATGGAGAGAATGACTAGGCCGACCACTTGGGAAGAACGAGTGACCCAACTTGAGGAGCAAGGCCTAACAAGAAGTGACGCACAAGGAGCGGTAGATGTCGAAATCCTAGAAGGATGGAGGCCATCCGACTTTCAACCTTGGATGCTTCTAAAAGGTAGCCAGCCATGACGCAAGCCCCCTTCACCATCCTAGCTGATAGCGGAGAGGCCTTTGGCTCCTTCCATAGCTATGCCCTAGCCCATCGCTGGCTCGTCAGGAACGGCCTAGAGTTTGAGCCTTTGCGGATTGTGCGTCTAACTAGCCTAGGTAGGGCTGGCTGGCTCGAACTCCCCCGCCCCCTTCACCTCCTCAAGCCGGAGAGATGGCTTCACCTAGCTTGCGAAGCAAGCAAGTGAGCGAAGCGAACACCAACCAAGAAAGAACCCAAAACAAATGAACAAAAAGAAAAACAAAAAACGCTATTCAATGCCAAAGATTGTAAGGATCGAAGTATGGAGAGGAATGGCTGAGGTTGTTTCAAAGCCGGAAGGAATTTCGGTTTTGATTGTTGATCGTGACGCACAACAAAGCCCATCCGATGAATCAACCTATTATGACAACATGACCATAGTAAGGAATGGGGTTGTCGTTAATTAAAGAAAGGAAAGAACCCAATGAGAACAGACAAAGTAACAACCAAGGGAACCCTAGTAATCCGCTGGGATTATCTGGATGTTCAGGAGATAGCCAGAGAACAGGGAATAGAATTAACCAAGGACGAGGCCTACCAGAAGTTTGACGAGATTCGATGGGGGCTTCGGGAAGCCCTGACCGAGGCCGGAAACATTGCGATTGCCGATACCCTAGGTTGCGAAGCAACCACAGGAGCGAAGCGACTATGACGGCGGAAAAGCAAACCCTCGAAGCCTTCTTTGATAGGCTCAACAAACTCCAAGAGGATTTCCCCTCCGTGACGCTCCTTGCCGTCACGCCGGAGGATCACAACCAATTCCTCGATGAGGAACTGAAGGCGGAAAGCTGGGACGATCCCCGCCACCTTGCCTTTAAGGAGAGGCTGGCCGAGGAACTGGATTCAATATCCGGCTCACCTTGGGATCAACTCAACAATCTCTGCGAGCAGATTGCGGAGAGAATTAAGGAGGATGAGGAATGAAAAAGACAGGCAAACCAAAGCTAGTCACCTATCGGATCACCTTGGACTATTCAACCACGGACGACCAAACGCACCCCTCGAAGTGGATGGATCTCGATGTCCTCCTATGCGGAGAGGGAGGCGAGGCAGTCTCTTGGGTGAAGTCCGAGGAAATCCCAACGCCGGAGGAGCATCGGGAAACCCTAGCTTGCGAAGCAAGCACAGGAGCGAGGCCATGACAGCGGAAAGCCTAGCCCTGATGGATACAATCTGCCGAGCGACTATCCCCCTCTTCTCCTGCCTTCTCCTTGCCGGAGCTTGGCTTGCGATGCGGGAGGAATAGGACAACAATTAACTAGGTTGCGTCAGCAACCACAGGAGCAAAGCGACTATGAATAACGCCTTCCAAATCTCGACCACCTACCGACTCGATAACTTGGAAAAGAAAGTAAGAAGCCTAGAGGAGAGCCTATCCCTTTTGGGCCAGAAGCAACTAAGCTTGGAAAAGGTAAGCGATCACTTGGTCAAATCCAAGAACATTAAGATAGACATAGTGGAGAGGCCAGTATTGGAGGTCAGTAAGGACTTGCTCAAGGCAAGCAAGAGCCGGAAGAAGGAGATCGTGGCGGAGAGATGGGCGGTGTGGGAGAAGCTGGATCGGGCGGGAGTACGCCCCACCGAAATTGCCAAGGCCTTCAAATGCGACCACGGCTCCGTTCTGTTTGCCAAAAGGCAGGGATTCAAATCCGGCTGGACGACAAGGGCGGAGAGGCGAGGATTGGAAGCATGAAGCGGAGAGGCTGGCTGATAGTCGGAGGGTTGGCTTTCCTGTGGATAGCCCCCTCGGTTTATGTGCTGACGAAAGACCTCACCATCAAGAAGGATGTGGATTACAGCGACCAATGGAAACGCTATGTGGCCTACACCAAATACCAGACGGAGGTTCAGCAGACCTTGGCTCAGATGCGGAGAGCCAAATACTCAGGCGGTTCCTCGGATGAGCCGGAAGCTGGAGGCGGAGAGACGGAAGTTGTCTATGTGGATAGGCCTGTCGTGACGGAGAGGGTGATAGAAAAGCCCTCCTACCAGAGCCAGCCCGACCTTACGGGAGTCTATTGGCAGAGGAACTTCGGGACTTTCCAATATGTGTTGGGCCCGCTTTAGCTATGAATCTGCAAGGCAGATTCTCCAATCAGGCAAAGCCTGATTTTGTGCTTGGGCCTCTCTAAGTCATCCCTATCTTAAACTTCCTCGCCGCCGAGATGTTATCCACCGCATTCGGGTAAGGCCTTCCCGCCACCCTCGCCCTGCTCTTGGCCCATTGCTTTGCCCTGTCCGATAGCGGAGAGGATTCCTTTTTCGGGTTGGGTTTGTCCCAGATTGGTTTATTTCTCATCTGTAATCATGTAAGGCGGAGAGACTTGCTGACAAGGACAAGCGTTTCCCCTTCAGGCCCAGTCGTGAAAATAGGCTCATAGCCCCAAGCCTGAAGCCAAGAGAGGATCTCTCCCCTGTGGGGATGGGTCTTCCATATCTCAACGGAGAGGACGAGGGGTCGGGATCTCATCTTCTTTAGCACCTCCCATTCCTGTCCCTCGCAGTCCAGCACAAGGCAGTCAATCCGGCCATCGTCAATCCTGTCAAACGGGATGGTTTTGATCGTTGCCGTCTTGCCATCGTGCGGGGTTGGAGCCCACTTGCCTTGGATGTAGGACGATCCCCCGTTAAGAACCAAGCTGATCTCCCCATCGCAGTCTGATATCCCCACATTAAATATGTCCGCCCTCGGCATTCTTTCCTTCGCCATCCTGTAAAGGTCTGGGTTGGGCTCCACAAGAACCAGCCTTTCGGCAAGCCTGTTATCGTGGATAAGCGGAGAGGATGCTATGTCCAGCGGCCCAACCCCGCATTCACAAAAGGTTCGGATCGGAATGGAAGCCTTCTTGATGAGCCAAGCAAGGTTGTAGTGCCACCTGATCTCGGAGAGTTTATCCCATCCACTCATGCCAGCCTCGCATTCTTATTGGTCTTAATCCTTCTGATGTCCTTGGATTCCCGTCTCTCGTTGATGTATGCCTCCCATTCAGCCATTGCCTCCTCGGCCTCCTCCTTTGTTTTATATGGGCCGAATCCAGACGGCGGAGGCCTCCCTCCCATGATAAACCTTGGGCCAATCGGGTTTCCGGCCTCCGTCCGAATCTCCAAGCCTTCGAGATGAAGCCTCATTTATTATGGAACGGCTGGAACTCGGTGATTGGAATCTGAATCAGTTCCTCTTGGTCGTAGGAATCCCTCATGTTCATCCGGCTCCGGCCACCAAATGTCTTTCCGAATTTCTGCCCACGCCAAAGGAAGTAGCCCTGTCCATTAGTCCACTTGACTACAAGAAAGAATGGAATCCTGAACCGATCCGACAGTTGCGTTAGATGCCTCCACTTGGTAGCAGAGAAAAAAAGAGTATCGTGTTTCTCTTTCTCGCAAGCCCGAATCCTCATCTCGGCAATTCCATACTGGCCAATGGGAGTCAACACCCAGTAGTCAAAGAGGCAGGCCTTTGGGGCGATGTCCAACGCAAAGCCCAAAGCCCTGCCAAAGTCATCAGCCAGCTTGGCGTTGTTCTCCCGATCCTGCGGAATCTCGTAAAGTTGTCTCATTGTGATATTGTCCGGTGATTAGATCGAGCCTGAACCCACGCTCCGTTAAAATGTCATAGAGAAGCGTGTTGAACCTGATCTCCCTCATTCCCGTACTGCCAGTACGCAAAGGGACAAGCGTTAGTTCCCCCTCGTCCGCCAAGATACGGGCCTTGGTTATGTTCATCGGCCCATGCTCCGTCATCACCAGTTCCGGCCCTTCCATAAGATGAGAGGTAAGCCAGTTGGCGAATGCGTCTATATTCATTTCGCCTCCCTCTGAATCTCCTTGAAACTCTGATGATCCCCATCGAAGGCCATATCCAAGGAACCAAGGAAGCCATTCCTATTCTTAGCTATCTTTAGCTTCCTCGATTCGTCCTCCCTTTTCGTGAGAAGGATCGCTACGTCCAAGTCTTGCTCTATGTCGCCGGATTCACGAAGATGATGAAGCCCAGCCTCCCCATCCCCAACGGAATCTCGATTCAACTGACACACCGCCATGACGGGGATGCCTAGTTCCTTGGCGAGAGCCTTTAACCCATGGCTAACCAACGCAACCTCCCGCCACCGATCCTTCTCCTTGGTGT
>Ga0214923_10005272_pt1 | contig 15128 bp, 12 predicted proteins | sample LL1510_MetaG_FD_177993 | JGI IMG/M metagenome (GOLD analysis project Ga0214923, IMG submission 177993) | Freshwater microbial communities from Lake Lanier, Atlanta, Georgia, United States - LL-1510 | ecosystem: Environmental > Aquatic > Freshwater > Lake | place: USA: Georgia | collected...
CGGTCTCCATTTGACCAGAGGTGGTCTCTTAGATGGAAGGTGTAGGTGCAACCATCCTCAGAGATCACAAGAGATTCAGCAGCTGCGAGTATGGCCTCATTAGCGCCATTAAATCTTGTCAGTCCTTCGAAAAGCATCAAAAGCACATTCATTGAAGTGGTATCGGTCGCTTCCCTTAGATCTAATGTGGGAGGTTCGCAGGACAAATTCAATCTGAGAGTATTGTATTCTTTTTTTTGCTGGCAAGAATGGAGGGTGAGAAGAAGAAGGGTGAATAGAAGAGGTAATTTCAAACCAAGAATGAATGTTTTCTTTTTGCGAGTGGGTCTAGATAACATAGATGGCTTACTATAGTCGATTCAGTTTCAAATTGGCTATAGGAATCAGCTATCAGAAACGTTTCATTGCAGCAAAATCGGCTTGGTAATAAGGAGGCAATAGCATCTTCATTACTTGGTAAGAGAAGCTAGTGAATAAGGTTGTTCCACCCGCTTTATATTGAGTGAGCTCCATCCCTGGTGGCAAATCGTTGACAGTAACTTTATCTAATGTAGTTTTCCGTCCTTTATGCCATAACTCACCTTGATCGTTAACAACGAAGAGACGGGGGCTCTTGTGTTTGGCAGGATCAAAATCTCCAAAGAAAAGGGCATGATTGCCTTCTTGCAAACCATAACCTTCTGTAGAGGGAAGTTCTTTTGCCGGTTTAGTACTATAGAATTTGACAAAAAGGGCTGTAATGAGCGCGACTCCGGCAGCAGTGCCGATCATGGAGTAGCCTCCCTTCGCCGTAATCTTCGTTAAAAAGGAGCCATTTTTGACTGATATTACCTCAGCACGAATGGCGAGGGCGCCAAGAATAAGGAGAGAGGTGGCGATAAGAAAGCCTGAGGCGATCACGATTTTGTCTACTACGGAGAGCCTTTCTAAAAATGAGGGAGTATAGGAGGGAAGCTCTACCCTATCTAAAGTTTTGGCATTGTTAAGGCCAAGAGCGTTTGGTGTTAAATTATGTTGTGCAAGTAGGCCATTTAACATCGCGTCATTGTGAATACTCATAGCAATCTCCAAGTTAGAGAGGAAAGGCTATGTGAAAAATAGTTTATTGTCAACTTTCAAGTTCATGAGTTTTGGATCATCGAAATCTGAATTTTTCAATCTGATTGGCTATGGTATGAAGTCGATTTTTTGAATTCCTCTCTCCTTTCTGCGTGCTCGAGGGAACTTTGTCCGCGGGTGGTCGGAAAATTTCTAGCGAATCCGCACGGACTTTAGATCGCTTCCTCCTAAAGGAGAAAGAACCACGCCCTCGACGCCCTTCTTTTTCACGTAGTCAAAAGAGTAGTGATAAAGAGGAATCACAGGCATCGCATCCGCAAGAATTTTTTCAGCTTCTCGCATCAACTCAAAACGTTTCTGAGGGTCGCTCTCCAAAATAGAGCTTTGGACAAGAGTGTTGAACTGGTCGTCGTGCCAACCGGTCTCATTGATCGCACAGGTTGGCAAAAAGATCTCAAGAAATGCAAGAGGATCATGGTAGTCGGCCATCCATTCACCTGTAGCAATCTGAAAATTCCTTGTGCGACTATCTTGTCTGTAAACTTGGTATTCTAGTCCTGCGAGATGAATCGGCACATTAAAAGCTTGTTGCCACTGCTGCTGTACAAACTGTACGATTTTGCTTGAGCGGTCAGTGTTGTAATATTTAAGCGTGACTTCGGGAAAGTTTTCCCGTGTCCAACCCATGTCGCACATTCCCTCTTCAAAAAGACGGAGCGCCTCTTCAGCATTACCATCAGAAAAAAGAGGCGCTTGATTCAGTGCTAGTGTAGGGGGAATAGGGGATGTTGCAACACTTTGATTGCCAAGTAGAATGTGGTCGATGATCTCTTGACGCGAAAGAGAAAGAGCAAAAGCTTTGCGGATTTTGTCATTGTTGAAAGGTGCTACAGCGACATTGCATTTGAACCAGAAGGTGCCGGCGACGGGATAGCTATCGAGGGCCTTCTTCTCTTTCAATTGACTGAGTAGTTCAGGTGCAATCGTGTTAGAGAGTGGCTGTCCAAGCCAGTCGAGCTTGCCACGCATAAAAAGAAGGCTTTCAGTATTGCTGTCACTGATCATAGAGAAGGCGATTTTGTCGAGAAAGACATTGGAGACATCCCAATAGCCCTCATTTTTTTTCAGGATAATCTCTTCATCGGGGATCCATTTTTCCAAACTAAAGGGGCCGCATGAGACAAAATGTTTGCCTGGGGGGTTCATCCAAAGAGGGAAGTTTTGGTCTACATTCTGGTTGACTGGATAGAATGTGGGGAAAGCTACCAATTCCAGAAAATAGGGAGTGGGTTGTTCTAGATGGACCTGCAAGGTACGTGAGTCGAGAGCGACAACACCCACTTCGTCAAGAGAGCAGCGCTTCGTGCGGGCTTTCTCAGCATTTTTGATGGGAAAGAGCATATGCGCATATTCAGTCGCAAAGTTGGGATCGAGAGTTTTTTTCCAAGAGTAGACAAAATCGTCAGCAGTGATTCTTTCTCCGTTGGTCCATTGGTGATCGCGCAGGTGAAATGTATAGACAAGACCATTTTCTGAAATCGTATAACCATCGGCAAGAGCGAGCTGGGGTACATGCTTGCTATCAACGCGCATGAGCCCTTCAAAGAGTTGGCGGACAATTGTTAGATCTTTGATTTGGCGCACGATACGTGGATCTAGGGAGGCAGCATCTTGACTGATATTGAGATGAAGAACCTGCTTGGATTCGGGTGTCTTAGATTGACAAGCTGATAGAATCAGAATAGATAGAAGTGCGAGTTTGCGGAAGAAGGTCAAGGTTATCGGCTCCCTTTTTGTTGAAGATGTGGTAGCCCAAGCCTGCAATCATCGCTCCATTGTCAAGGCTCAGGCCTGGTGGAGGAAAAAAGAGGGGGATGCCGCTGTTTTCCCGCAAAAGCTCCCGCAACCTCAAATTTGCTGTTACGCCTCCGCCCAGAACCATACTACGCGCAGAAAATTGTTGAGAAGCACGAACTGCTTTTTCACAAACATCATGGAAAGCAGCCTCCTGAAAACTCGCAGCAACGTCAGCCTTTTCTTCTTCAGAAATCGTTGTCTCACTACTCTTTTTGCCATTTTGACCCTTCAAATGGTAGAGAAGTGCCGTCTTCAATCCGCTGAAAGAAAAGGCAAATGGGTCATTCTTTACACGGCCTGATTTGAAAGGGAAGCGAGCCTTTCCCTCCCGTGCCAACTTCTCGATTTGAGGACCGCCCGGGTAGGGGAGTCCAAGCATTTTGGCAGCTTTGTCAAAAGCTTCGCCGATCGCATCATCGCGTGTCTTGCCAATCAGCTGGTATTTGCCAATGCTTTCGATCAAGAGCAATTCTGTGTGACCGCCTGAAAGCACAATACCGATAGCAGGCAGCGGGACTTGTTCCATCATCGAAGCATAGAGATGTGCTTCGACATGATTCACACCGACAAAAGGGATATTGGTCGACATCGAGAGTGTTTTGGCAAAGTTCAGCCCTATCAGAAGTGCTCCGATCAAACCGGGGGCATGAGCCACAGCGATCAAATCGATCTTTGATAGAGGGATGCTCTCCAGCGCTTTTTCTACCAAAGGGCGGAGCATGTCGATGTGCCGTCTGCATGCGAGTTCTGGAACCACACCTCCATAGACTTCATGGACTTCCTGTGTCGCCACAAGATTGACAATGATTTCTTTACCGTCTTTGACAATGGCTACAGCCGTCTCATCACAAGTAGTTTCTATTCCAAGGACTAGCATCTGGACATTCTATCAAGCTTATCCAAGATTCACAAGGATGTTTTTGCTGGCGGCATCATCTATAATCCAGGTTGCCTTATGATCTTGAGTTCCGACGTTTTGGGACGGGTAGGTGGTTTTGTCAAAGGGTGAAAGCAGCACTTTTTGGAGAATTTCCGCCTTGTTTGCCCCTATGACGTAAAGGCAGATTGCGCGGGCTTGATTGATGCAAGTGTAAGTGAAGGTCATTCGCCAACAATTTTTTTGAGCCACATGGTTGGCTATTACGAGTTTTTCGGTCTCTTTGAGAGCATCGGTATTGGGAAAGAGGGAGGCGGTGTGGCCATCATCGCCCATGCCTAGCATGACCAGATCAAACTGAGCTCCTTTCACCAGTTCTCGGATCTTTGCTTCATAGGCAGCGGCATTTTGTTCGATATCTTTCTCAGCAACCATGCGATAGATTTGCTGGATGGGGATAGGGAGAGTGGAAAGGCCAGCTTCAGTCATCGCCATGTGGTAGTTGCTGTCGGGGCTATCTGGGGGGAGTGGGCGTTCATCGCTCCAGAAAAGGTAGACTTTTTGCCAATCTACACTCTTTTTGTAGTTGGTAGAGAGTTCTTGGAAAATTTTTTTAGGTGTGGAGCCGCCAGAGAGTGCTACAACAAAGGAACCACGGGCTTGGATTGCTTGATTGGCGCATTTGACCCAATGTTCTACGGCATATTTGATTGTTTCATCATGATTCCCAGGCAGAATCAATGTTCTTCTGCTATCAAGTTCAAAAATTTTCATATTTTCTCCAGATCGAAATCTATAGCCCATTCATACCATTTGGAACAAATAATGTCACAAATGGCATCAGTTGGAAATTGCAGATGGGGATTGCGTCAAAGCGGCGGGATTGAAAGGTTTAAATTCGCTCAATATCTTTAATATTAACCGACTTAGGATCGATCAAGCCTGAGAGCTTTGGCGCGTCCAAATTTGCAGTTTTCAAATCAATTGGCTGTATAGCATATTTCTGAGTTCAAAAGCTACCAAGCATTTTTGCAAACCTGTTTATAATTAAAGTTTAATTGTCTATATGCGACTCTGGCGAAAAACTTGTTGACGCCATTTGCAAGAAATAATTTCACAAATGAGAGCCATCTAGCACGCCACCTTTGAGAGATCCTTTCTCGCTGATGTTTAAAACCAGGAGCTTCGATTTGCTAAGAGCTTTTGAGTGACGGGTAGGTAGACCCTTCTTGGCTGCTCATCTTTATGACGTCCCGCAATCTGGAGTTTCAATACTTCTGAGAGTGTTTCATCTTGGAGAATGCTTTCTAATTCTGCTCCTGCCATATCCCTTTGCGTTTGAACTTCTTTTTGATGGTGTTCATTTAAGTAATTTTGCCAAGAGGTCAACTCATAGATGTACTCAGCATCAGTAGTGGCTTTAACCTCTGCTTCTACAGCTTCTAAATCAACATCTTCACCACAACGTTGATAATGCATACCTTGAACAGCTGTGATGAGTCCTAAACATTCTCTCAAACTTACTTCAGCATAAAGAAAGCGCTCTACGCTCTCTGCTTTATGACCGTGGTCTCTGGCAATAATCTCACGTAGTTTAAGCGTTCTTCCATAACCGATTAGCAAAGGAAGGATTGTTTGCAATTCTATATTTCGCTCTTGCTCGATATCTTTTGGTCCTTTAGCTATTTCTCTAAGAAGATCGTGCAAACGCCATTCAGTGTAAACGAGGTTGAGAGACATGGCAGCTCTATCGCCACATGCTTCAAGATCAGCTGCGATTAAATTAAAAAACTGATTTCTAAAGTTTTCATCGTTAAAGACAGTGGTTAGAATCTGGCACGTTATATTGGCCATCTGATCCTGACAGCTTCCAAAGTCTTTTGCTTTTTCTAGACGAAGTAGCCATTCATATAAGTTAATTTTTTGTGTATGATCTGTGAGTTCTGGCCATTCTTCTCTTATTTTTCCAATCCTTTTCCAGAAAGATAGTTTTGGAGGGAGCTTTGCAGCTCCCTCTAAGCCACGTGCTTGTTGAGTTGCTCTAAGTATTGAATCACGCGTTTCAATTGAAATACTAGTTCCTTCGATATTAATGTAGTTAAGGTCTCTGCAGTTAGAAAGAGATAGGGGAAGGTTTGCTAAAAGAGGATTGTTTGTTATCCAAAGAGCTCCCAAACGGCTATGACCCATGGTATTTGGAAGTCTAACTAGTTGGTTATCATTGAGGTAAAGATTTGTAAGAGCAGTCAAGCGGCCAAAGCTCTCTGGTAATCTTTGTAGTTGGTTATTTTGGAGGTTAAGATCCGTAAGAGCAGTCAAGCAGCCGAAGCTGTCTGGCAATCTTTGTAGTTTGTTATTCCAGAGGAGAAGATTCATAAGAGCACTCAAGCCACCGAAGCTGTCTGGCAATCTTTGTAGTTTGTTATCGTAGAGGTAAAGATATGTAAGAGCAATCAAGCTACCGAAGCTCTCTGGCAATGTTTCTAGATTGTTAGTATTGAGGTAAAGATGTGTAAGAGCAGTCAAGCTACTGAAGCTCTTGGGTAATCTTTGTAGTTCGTTATTTGAGAGGTTAAGATAGGTAAGAGCAGTCAAGCCGCCGAAGCTTTCGGACAATGTTTCTAGTTCGTTATATCCGAGCTCAAGATGCGTAAGAGCAGTCAAGCTACCGAAGCTCTCTGGCAATGTTTCTAGACTGTTAATATTGAGGTAAAGATATGTAAGAGCAGTCAAGCTGCCGAAGCTCTCTGGCAATCTTTTTAGTTTGTTATTTGAGAGGTCAAGATTCGTAAGAGCAGTCAAGCGGCCAAAGCTATCTGGTAATCTTTCTAGTTGGTTATTTTGGAGGTCAAGACGCGTAAGAGCAGTCAAGCTGCCGAAGCTCTCTGGTAATCTTTTTAGTTTGTTATTTGAGAGGTCAAGATGCGTAAGAGCAGTCAAGCCGCCGAAGCTTTCAGGCAATGTTTCTAGTTGGTTATTTTGGAGGTCAAGACGCGTAAGAGCAGTCAAGCTGCCGAAGCTTTCAGGTAATGTTTTTATTTGGTTATTACTGATTTTAAGTGTTTTGAGATTTTTCAAGAAACCAAGCGCGCTTGGAATCGTTCTTAAATTTTTGAAGCTTAAATCTAGATGGGTCTGGTCGAGCAAAGTTCCATTTTCGATAGCTTCTAGAACGATAAACCTTGTATGCTTTCTCAAGAATTCAACAAGTTCTCGGAAATCAGCTGGCGGAATATGCATAGCTTGATTGCGCTCTCGCAACTCCCTCCATTCAGCTGCTTCGTCTTCTGCCTGAGAGGTGGGTATAGGAGCATCCACAAATCCCGGTTGCGCGGGCTCTATTAATTCGGGGGCTTGTGAAAAAGCTTTAGGAGTTGATTCCTTTTGAGATTCAAAGCGCTTTTTGGTAGCGGCTATTACGATGGTGAGGATAGCTGTTCCACCAAGACCTGCTCCGATCTGTATAAAGCGCATCCCATTGATGCCTTTCATCACAAGGGCCAATCGTAATCCTCCCAAAATGGTGAGAACTACCCCAGTAATCAGGAGTGTAGTCAGCGCGCTATACATGATGGGCCCTAATTGGCCTCTAGAGGATATAGAATTTATTTGCATAAATATATTATATAGAAAAAGATCGGATAGTAATTACAAAAATAGTTTTTTTAGTAATATCAGGGATTTTTAAAAAATATTTACAATTTTTTATCAAAATGAACGGGTTAGTTTTAGGGGATAATCACTTCCACTTGGTATTGCTGAGCATAGTGAGAGCAGCGGAAAAATGCTCTTTAGAGGAGGGATAGAAAATCTCATTAATGATCTCCTGGCCCTCTTTTGTCCCGCTCAGTATGTGACACACCGGCAACTCACACTTTTCTTTGTCAGAGAATTGAGCATGCACCCGAACGCTATTCGCATCTCGTTTACAACGCAAATGCCCACCTGTTCCTTTACTGATAATCTCAAGCGAGACAATAGCCCCAGATGGAAGGTCTACTTGTGTGGTAAAGAGAGAGACTTTAACCTTCTCCTTCCCATTCAAATAGTTGAGATGAGACTTTAGTCTCCAATCGAGACGACTCGCCAGCCAAGCCTGTAAATAGGCAGCTGGAATCTCTGTATGAGGGTGAAGAGGACTCTCTTTCTTGTTATAAGTGATTTTTATCTCAGAACAACTCTGTAGGTGATTGAGCATCAATGGATCATTGTAAATTTCTGCAAGCATTTTGCGCCAAGGCGCCAAAGAACTCCAGTTCAGATCTCCCACTTCACACTTAAACTGCTTCTCTAAATCCAAAACCGTCTGACTATATTTTTGTAAATTCGCCGTAGATTCTGCATCAAAAATGATGCGAGTAGCGATTGGGGCTAGTTTGGAAAAGAGGGGATTTTGCATCAGAGGATCCTCTGTCCACAAAAGATAGACAGGGAGATCAGCTTGAAGATTGGGGACTACTAAAAATGGCACCCGCTCTTTGTATTTGCCAGAAACTTCAATCCGGATAATCTCGCAGTAAATCGAAAGATTGCCCGTCCCAAGTGTATGCGCAGAAACAGTAGCACTCAACTTGTTGTCACGGCTTTTGTCATCACAAGTGATCAAGAGAAGACGACAGGGAAATTTGTTCACAAGGTTGTTGACGATCGAATCAAAAAGCTCAGAACGCTCGCTCGATGGAAGATAGACGATCAAATTGAAGAGAGTCGCTCTCGTCTTCTTCAGCCCCTGTTCCTCAGTCCAGATTTTGCTTAACTCTTTGTGTATATTGAGAATTTCGATTTCTTGCACAAAAGTCGCCATCAAATCAGTCTCCACTCTCTCCCATCACGCGCAAGTAGATCGCTCGCTGCTTGAGGACCCCACGTGCCAGACTCGTAGTTCGGAAAGTTTTTCGGAGGATTGTTCGCCCAATGCTCGAGAATCGGCGTGAACCACTTCCACGACGCAAGCACTTCATCACATCTCGCAAAGAGCGTTCCCTCTCCCAAGATAGAGTCACAGATCAGACGTTCATAGGCCTCTGGAGGCGTTAAACCAAAATAAGAACCATAACGGAATGCCATCTGCACAGGTTTGATCGAACTCGCAGGCCCAGGCACCTTGCAATTCATCTTCAAAGAAATCCCCTCATCCGGTTGGATCCGCAAAACAAGCACGTTAGGCTCATTTTTCTTTCCCTTACCCGAAAAGAGAATGTTCGGTACCTCTTTAAATGTAATCGTGATCTCAGACGCACGCTTCGGTAGTCGCTTCCCAGCCCTTAAATAAAAAGGAACTCCCGCCCAACGCCAGTTGTCGATGTAAAGCTTCGCAGCAAAGAAGGTTTCAATAACCGACTGGGGATCTACATTCTTCTCCTGCCTATAGCCAATCACTTTCTCCCCATCGACAAAGCCGGGCCCATATTGCCCTCTCACCACTTGCTCATCAATGTTCTTGGGATCCAATGGACGTAGCGCTTGCACAACTTTTACCTTCTCATCCCGAATCGCATCGGCAGAGAGGTTGCTCGGCGGCTCCATAGCCATCATCGAAAGCAGCTGCATCATGTGATTCTGCACGATGTCCCTCATCACACCCGCTTCTTCAAAGAAGGCGCCCCGTGTGCCAATTCCAATCTCCTCACCCACAGTGATTTGCACATGGTCGATATAACGATTGTTCCAAAGTGCTTCAAAGATCGAATTGGCAAAACGGAAGACCAAAATGTTCTGAACTGTCTCTTTTCCAAGGTAATGGTCGATTCTGTAGATCTGACTCTCATCCAAATGCTTCTCTACGAAGAGCTGAAGCTCTTCAGCAGATTTTAGATCGTGGCCAAAAGGCTTTTCGATGATCACACGTGACCATTTCTTCTTTTCTTGATGTGGATCATAAACAAGTTTGTGCTGGCCCAATCTCTCAATGATGTCGGGAAAGAATTTGGGCTGAGTAGAGAGATAGAAAACTCGGTTGCCACGAGTCCCATGTTGCTGATCTAGTTCATTTAAGAATTTGTTCAGGCTGTCATAACCCTCAGGTTCATCAAAATTGGATTTGTGGTAGAAGATCTTCTCTTTCAGCGTTGCCCATACAGATTCATCGATCGGTTTGACTCGAGAGAACTCGTTGATCGCCTCATGCATCTCTTGTCTGAAATCATCATGGCTCTTCTCTCTTCTCGCAAATCCAACGCAGCAGAAGTGGGCAGGAAGCTGGCCATCTCTTGCGAGATTGTAGAGAGCAGGTACCAACTTGCGCGCTGTTAAATCGCCTGTTGCGCCAAAGATTACCAGAATACAGGGATCCGCAATCTTTGCGATGACATCTTCTTCTTTAAGGGGATTTTGCTTGAATACAATCGGGGTTACGCCGGGGAATGGCCTCTGATGCATGGTATTGTCCTAATAATTGACTACTATTTATAAGAATACACCACTATTTGCATTTGTTTCCAAGAAACTTTGTAAAATGAAGACGGCTGCAATAGAATCGACACGCTTAGCCCGCTTTTTGCGACTCAAATTGCCCTCACGTAATGAGCGATCCGCTTGCAGCGAAGAGAGTCTTTCATCCCAAAGAACGATCGGAAATGAGACATGTTTTCTCAAAGCTTCTACAAAGTGCTGAACCTCATCACCTAAAAAACTTGCTTGACCATTCATGTGGAGTGGATTGCCAATCACTAGTTTTTCAATCCGGTAGGGAGCTAATGCTTTTAGTACAGTTTGGATTGTTGTTTCTGTCTGACGGGAAGCTTCAATATTGGGTAGGGCTGTTGCGATGATCTGATTTTCATCTGTAATCGCCATTCCAATCCGTTTAAGACCAAAGTCTAGAGCTACAATGCGCATGCAACCTCACACTTTTGTTGTATTGTCGCTGCCACAAAGTCACGGAAGAGGGGATGTGGCTTTGTCGGTCTCGACTTAAACTCGGGATGGAACTGCACACCCACCATCCAAGGATGGTCAGCGATTTCTGCAATCTCACAAAGAGAGCCCCCTTTGAGTTTGCCTGTAAAAATGAGCCCCCCATCTTCCATCTGCTTCAGATAGCGGTTGTTGAATTCATAGCGGTGTCTGTGACGCTCAGAAATCGTAGAAGAGCCATAGGCTCTTTCTGCATGCGATCCACTCTTGAGTTCACACTCATAGGCGCCCAATCTCATCGTTCCACCGAGATTTTCGATCCCCCTTTGTTCACTTAAAAGAGAAATCAACGGCTCTTTTGTCTGGATATCCATTTCGGTTGAATCAGCTTCCAGTCCCAAAACATGACGAGCAAATTCAACAACCTGTACCTGCATTCCCAAACAAATGCCGAAATAGGGCACTTTGTTTTCGCGGCAATACTTGGCTGCTTGAATCATTCCCTCCCAGCCACGCGAGCCAAAGCCGCCTGGCACAAGATAGCCATCACACTTTTTGAATGAAGTCGGTTTGTCAGACTCAATGAGCTCAAGCTCCAATGCATACCCAGAATGAATGGCTGCATGGTGAAGTGCTTCAAAGACTGATTTATAAGCATCTTGATGCTGCAGATACTTGCCAACGATTCCAATCTTAACCCTTCCCTGAGGGTTTTTGATTGTCTCTACCAATTTTTCCCAGTCACTCAAATCAATAGCTTGATCTTTCAATTTCAAGCGTTTGACGATCCAAGCATCGACGCCTTCATTGTGTAGCTTGATCGGCACTTCGTAGATTGAATATTCGACATCCTCTTCATCGAAAACTGCCTCTTGCGGAACATTGCAAAAAAGACTGATTTTCTGCTTGATCTCCTCATCTAATGGCGACTCAGAGCGGCAGATCATCAGATCGGGCAAGATGCCGATACTGCGCAGCAATTGCACGCTGTGCTGCGTCGGTTTGGTCTTCACCTCGCCAGCCGCCCTTAGGTAGGGGACGTAGGTCATGTGAATATTCAAACAGTCGTCAGGCCTTTCATAGCGGAATTGGCGGATGGCCTCGAGGAATGGCTGAGATTCAATATCTCCTACAGTTCCGCCTATTTCGACAAGGACAACATCTGCTCTACCGACACCCAAAATGCGCTCTTTGATCTCGTTCGTGATGTGAGGGATCACTTGCACCGTCTTTCCCAAGTAGTCTCCTCTACGCTCCCTTTTGATCACGGTTTCATAGATCTGGCCAGAAGTTGCGATCGACTTGCGCGAAAGGTCGCTATTGGTATAGCGGTAATAGTGACCAAGATCGAGGTCAGTCTCAGCTCCATCATCGGTTACAAAGACTTCACCATGTTCGAAAGGATTCATCGTGCCGGGATCGACATTGAGATAGGGGTCTAGTTTCAGCATCGCGATTTTCAAACCGCGCTTTTCTAATAGCATCCCAATAGAAGCAGCTGTCAACCCTTTGCCTAAAGAGGAGACAACGCCTCCGGTGACAAAGATGTATTTTGGCATAGATATTCCTGCACTTTTTCTAAATCTTCTGGTGTATCGACACCACACATTTGATCTTCCACTATACAGACATGAATTGGATACCCATGCTCCAAGATTTTCAGCTGCTCAAGATCTTCAATCTGTTGTAAACGTGTCTTTTGCATCGATGCGTATTCGAGCAAAAAGGTTGTTCTGAAGCAGTAAACGCCGATGTGTCTATAATAGTCAGCCTCTATTTCTTTCTTCTGGGGAAAGGGGATGGGCGCACGGCTAAAATAGAGCGCCCGCATATTTTCGTCGAAAACGCATTTCACAGACGAGCTTTGATAGATCTGACTTGGATCCAAAATCTTAGTGATGGGGGTGGTTAAAACAGCAGTCGGGTCTTCATGAAGCGCTCCGACTAAGGTGTCAATCACTTTGGGAGAAAGACAAGGCTCATCAGCCTGCACATTCACCACAATTTCGGCATCGTCAAGATAATCTCCCACGATTTCCGCAACTCGATCTGTGCCAGTCGGATGTTTGCCTGTTAAAAAAGCTTCTCCGCCAAAGGATCTTACATGATCCACAATCTCAGCATCTTCAGCCGCAACCACCACTCTCTCCAGAACCCGACTCTCCAAAGCATTTTCATAGGTCATTTGGAGTAAGGACTTTCCTCCAATCTCTTTGAGAACTTTTCTGGGGAAACGGGTGCTCGCTAGACGAGCTGGAATGACTCCTACAATCTTCAGCATCCAAGCATGTTACAGAATTTTAGAGAAAAACGCAATGTGGATAAAGAAGTTTTTCAGATAAAAATATTTTTAATTAAATGAAATAAGTTATAATAAGTTTTAGAAACAAAAGGCTAAATAATGTCATTATTATCGAATAAATTGTTTATTAACGTTCTTGCAGTAGTATTGTTCTTTTCTCCATCTCTTTTCGCGGATAATTGGAAAGAGTTTACATCAGCAAAGAGTGGCTTTTCAGTGAAATTTCCAACTGAGCCGGAGCATGTTGAGCAGAAGATAGACATTCCACGTACAGATTTATCGATTCACTATAATACATATATCAGTGAACCGGATGAGAGCGTCGTTTATGTGATCAGTGTTTGGAATTATCCGGCTGAAATCGATATGTCGAATCCGGAGGCTAATCTCCAGGATGGTTTTGGGGGGATGCTTTCAGCGCTTCCAGGGTCTCAAGTAGTTTCGATGCAGATGGGTGAGCAGCAGGGGTATAAAGCGCTTTCGTTTCTAGTGAAGAACGATGAGATTTATTTCCAAGGTAAGTTGATTCTTGTCTATAACACACTCTATCAAGTTTTTGCGGTTTATAAGGGCAAAGAAGAGATGGAAAGCAGTTATCAGGAATATATTAATTCATTCAATTTGATCAATCCTGAGGCGCAGAAGGTGGAGTCTAAGGCTTCTGCTAAAGGCCGGATGAACGTTTAGTATAGCTATAGCTAATAGAACAAATAATGTCAGAAATGAGAGCAAGATTAGATGGTAAATTTGAGAGATCCTTTCTGGCTCATCTTTAAGAACTTGAGCTTTGAAATGATCTCTCAAATTTACCATCTAATCTTGCTCTCATTTCTGACATTATTTGTTCCAAATCGTATAAGTCGTTTAATGTTAAAAATATTGACCATCTTACGACCTTTCAAGGGTTGGGATTTCTCGCAGCTACCAAGAAGCTTCTTGAGCTAACTTTGGCTAGGGTGTGCTTTTGATATATCTGCGTTCGCGCCAGTAATCGAAGGAAATCCAGCCTGGTCCAAAACAAAAAACAATTGTGGCGACAAAGAGATATAAAAATGGAGATTGGGCGAAAAAATCGGCGGGATTGTGGAATATATTCACAAGAGCTGCATGATGAGCTGTGGCATAGGCTGTCCATAAGAGGATCATAATCAAAAGACTCATAAATCGGCTAAAAAGGCCTAGGACAAGGGAGATGCCGCCCAATACTTCTATAAAGCCTACAAAGAGAGCTGTATAGAGGGGAAAGGGTAGGTCAAGGGCTTTAAAATGGTCGCTGACTTGAGAGAGCTGTGTGAACTTACTGATGCCTATTAAAAAGAGGTTGGCTCCCCAGTAAAGGCGGATAACGATTAGAAAGAGATGTCCTAAAAGGAAGCCGAGGCGGGCAAGTCCAGAATAGCAGCTGCTGCAAAACCCTCTCTTCATAGCCAAATCCTAGTACGACAGCTCATTTTCCTCTAGAAATTTCTAACTCACCTTACGGACTTTTTCTCTTTCCGAGGCAGATGGCTGCAGCCAATCTGCAGTTTTCAAATGAATTGGCTATAGATCAGTCGCTCTCCAATAGAAGAAAAAGCCTATAAGATGATTTTTGAATGTAAAGATTGTTTTAAATCTAAAAATATGATAAAATTAGATTAAATTATTAAGGAACTATAAGATAATGTCAAATTCTATACAAACAACCAATAATTTGGGAGGAAGGACTCCTTCATTTGAGACACCGACGGCCTTGAAGGTAGTTGCGGTGGCCTCGGTAATTGGAATGATCATCGCAGGTGTTGCGGCAGCTCGATTTCCTGTTGGATCACCCTCTTTCTACTCGATGATTGGGACAGGGGCAGTGGCTCTTGTAGTCTTTACAACCGCTATTGTTGTGGCCGTCCGTCAATATCGTGATTATGAAGCGAGGAAGTCGACACATCCAGAAGAGTCGGGAGCTATCGAAGAGCTGGCACAGCGAGAACAGATGTCTGAAGCCGCAGGGTTGGCAAATGCTGAAGAGCAAGGAGCTGTCGAAGAGCTGGCAGAGCGAGAACAGATGTCTGAAGCCGCAGGGTTGGCAAATGCTGAAGAGCAAGGAGCTGCCGAAGGGCCGACAGATCTAGAAGAGGGGTCTGAAGCCGGAGGGTTGGCAGATCTAGGAGAGGAGGGAGATCTCGAAGGGCCGACACATCC
>Ga0214923_10005273_pt1 | contig 15128 bp, 26 predicted proteins | sample LL1510_MetaG_FD_177993 | JGI IMG/M metagenome (GOLD analysis project Ga0214923, IMG submission 177993) | Freshwater microbial communities from Lake Lanier, Atlanta, Georgia, United States - LL-1510 | ecosystem: Environmental > Aquatic > Freshwater > Lake | place: USA: Georgia | collected...
TATTCACGAAAGAATTGGTATTCCTATTGTATTTGATTACCATCACTACAAATTTTGTCCCGGCGTGCTATCGGAAGATGAGGCATTGGAATTGGCAGCATCAACTTGGCCACGTGGCATAACGCCCGTTGTTCATTATTCAGAAAGTAAAGAAGGAAGTAAACCACAAGCTCATTCCGATTATATTAAGCAATTACCAAACACATATGGTATTAATGTAGATATAATGGTTGAAGCAAAAGCAAAAGAATTAGCAATTTTACCTTTTATTAAATGATGAACTATATAGCAATATTAATATTTCAAATACTTTTCAATGTGTTTAAAACAATGGAAATTAAATATACATATGAAAACCGACTTAAAGATTTATTAGTTAATTCAGTATGGATTAATTTAGTATCACTAGCTGGTATGTATTTTTCATTACAACCATTATTATTTGAAAGAGATTATTTAGTACTACCATTTTATATTGGTGGTAGCGTATTAGGAAAGTGGGTAGCAATGACACAAATGGATAATACCGAATTTAAATTATTTTCATTTTTCAAAAGTAAAACCGAAAAACCAAAAAGAAATGCCCGCACCAAAATTAATTGATGTAACTCCATTTGAACCTTTGGTTATTAAAGTTCATTATGATGGTTTTGATTTTAAAAAATTAGAACCAATTTGTGATGAGTTAATAAGTACTACAAATATAAAAACACATTTAGAAATAGGAAATGCAGCTAGTTCGGCACCAAATAAAAATAAAGCTCCTCATATAACGAATGAGTTTAAAGAATTTTATAAATGGTTAGATAATATAGCACAGCATGTTATTTTAAACGAATGGGGAATGTATAAGGGGCATGAATATAAAGTATCTAACTCTTGGGTAAACTTTCATGGTGAGGGTGGGGTTACTGAAAAGCATCATCACGGACCAACAACATTAACATCAGCAGCTTATTTAAATATGCCTGAAGATGGTGGATATATTCAATTTAGAGACCCATTAGAATATCATAAAGGTTTTTATATGAAACAATACGATGATGAAATGTATGGATGGAAAACAATACCTGCGATATCCGGTGATGTAATTTTATTTCCTGGCTACTTAAGACATAGAACTCAAGCTAATACAAACCCAATTGAAAAAAGATGGGTACTAACAACAAACTATATTAACTATTAAATTATGGCAAACTTTAACGTAAAAATCAAACAACCTAAAAGAGTTGAAAAGAAATGGGGTTATGAACTATGGATTCATAATGATAATCAATATTGTGGAAAACTATTAGTATTCATAAAATCAGGCAATAAGTTCTCAATGCATTATCATATGTTAAAGAACGAAACTTGGTATGTTCAAAACGGAGTATTTCAATTTGATTGGATTGATACTGAAGCAGCAGAAAGAAGTTATACACAATTGCAAGAAGGTGATGTTGTTTATATTGAGAAAGGATTACCACATCAACTAACAGCATTAACCGAAGGAGCAACTATTATGGAAGTAAGTACAGAGCATTTTGATGAAGATAGTTATAGAATTTATCGAAACCAACCAAGCGATTTAGAATAATGACATACATAACAAAACATCTTCCTTCATTGGAAGAACTTAAAAAAGAATTAGAAGAAAATCCTAAAAAAATTAAAATTTATTTAAAGTATCAGGGATTTGAAGGACCTGAAGGAACAACGGATTATATAATTAAAAAAATTAAAGAATATTATGAAAATAAAAAAGATTAATCAAGCACCGATAACAACGGATGATATAACCTCATATAAAGAAGCAATAGCTAAATTAGAAGGATTTATGTTTACTGCAGCAGATGTTGATATGGATAAAAGAATTATAACTGTAAGACTTGGTGATAAAGATTCTGAACTTACTTTAGTAAACCCAAAAGTAATTAAAAATTCAGATTCACCTGTTGTGTATTTTGAGAAAGATACATATAAACAAACTAAAATTCGTAAAACAATTCGTAGTACATATTTGTTAATAGATACAGACAATTTAGGGCAAGTAGAGTTTAAAGCCACCAACGATAAAATGGATTGGAAAAATGCAGATGAATTTTTTGGAGATGAGGGATTATTGGAATGTGTTTTAGTACAAAGAATGATTGATGCCATTGAAGGAATTGATATCACTCATCCAAATAGACAATATTCAGAAACTATTACAAAAGATAAGAAAACTGGACGTAACGAAAGAGTTATGTTACAGGGCCCCAAAGGTGAAATGGAATTTGTAAAATCTAAAAAATTAGATTCGTATTTACAAAAGGGATGGAAACAAATTTAATTTTAAACAAATGGCAAATTTAATATTTATCATAGATGCATCCGAAAATAGAGAAGCTTCAAAAATAGAATTTGAAGTACCAAACGATATGGATGTTTGGGAATATAAAAGAATGTGTGTTAGAATGGCAGGAGCTATGGGATATACATCGTTATCGGTTAAGAAAGCATTTGGACAGGAATACCTAAAAAATGTAGAAGAAGAATTAAATACAATATTTGAAAACGCCTATTCGGGCTCATTGATATATGGATAATATTAAAGATGTGTTAGCTGCACAAAATAAAAGAATACTAACCTTACAATTGTTAGTAGAAGCATTGGTAGATGAATTAATTGAAACTAAAAAAGTAAAAGAAAAAAAACTTGATGCTAGATTTATTTCCAAAATGGAATGGGCCCAATCTGAATTAAATAAAGCAAAAGAAGAAGATTCAATAGAATTTTTAAAATCTCAAATATTTTCAAATCAAATAGGGCAGGCTTAAATTTGGTAGTTTCAATAAAAAGTTGTATATTTGTATAATAATTAAAATTTATGGATTATTTAATAGGGTTTTTACTAATAATATTGTTACCAGCTTCAATAATATTTAATATAATTTTGATTCGTAAGGGAATCTCACTTGTAAAGCAGAATGAACAATTGACAGATATTATAAAAGATTATGATGATAGACAAGATAATACTTTAATAACATTGGAAAATATGTTAAACGAGTTAAGACAAATTGATTTAAAGGGTTCTTTTGAATCCGATGATGAAGTTGGTACTGTATTTTCAGAATTAAAAAATACAATAGAAAACTACAAAACACAAATTTAATAATGCCTCGTAAAAAGAAAAGTAAACAATACTTTACATTAGATACAGAAGAAGCTATTATATCATATAATAAATCAACCTCTCAAAGAGAAAGAAATGATTTATATAAAACAAGGATTCAATATCCATTTGAAAAATTAGCAGAGAACATTCTTAACACATTTAAATTTTCTTATTTTGATGTATCTAAAGAAGATGTTCAAATGGAAGTAATATCAAACCTTATTGAAAAAATACATATGTTTCAGGAAGGAAAGGGTAAAGCTTTCTCTTATTTTAGTATTGTAGCTAAAAATTATCTAATTCTTAAAAATAACGGAAATTATAAAAGATTCAAAAAGACATCTCTATTATCTGAAATGCCTGAAAGCTGGAATCCTGAAAATGATTTTAAACAAACTCAATTTGGCGAAGAACTAAACGAATTTAAAGAACTTATGTTAAGATATTGGGATATAAATTTGACAAGAGTATTTACAAAGAAACGAGATATACAAATAGCAGATGCAGTATTAGAACTATTCAGAAGAAGTGCTAACATAGAAAATTTCAACAAAAAACATCTCTATCTTCTTATTAGAGAAATGACAGATTGTAAAACTCACTACATTACAAAGGTGGTAAACGAAATGAAAAAACATCAAACTAAAATGTTAAATGATTACTTTGATAAAGGTATGATTGTAAGTAAAAGTGATGATTTTTGGGAAGAACAATATTTATTAGAACAAGATTAATAATTATGGAAAGGATAGCATCAATGTTTTTTCACAGTCGTACACAGGCACATGTATTTCACCTAAGAGTGAATGGACCTGGAGCATTTGCAGCACATTCTGCATTAAATACATACTATGATGAAATAGTAGGTATAATTGATGGTTTAGTAGAATCATACCAAGGAAAATACGGAATCATAGAATTCAAAGAAGTAAACAATTTAGATAACGATGCTTCTGTTGAAAATATAATCAAATATTTCACAAATCTTTGTACATTCTTAGAAAAGGAAAGAAAAGATGCTAAATTGCAGGATTCTTGGATACAAAATCAAATAGATAATATTTCACAACTTTTATACTCTACAAAATACAAATTAGTTAATCTACAATAATTTAATATTCAAATTAATACTATTTTAAGGTTATTCAATATTTATCATTGGATAACCTTTTTTATTGTCCAAAATACGTTCCCTCTTAATAGGTTTTTTTAATAGATTTCATTAACTATGTTACCGCAATTGGTTATAGTAATAACTAAAAGGTAAAAATTATGTCTTACATTAAAGCGTTTGTACTAAATTGGAAAGAACAATTAGCATTACTATTTGTTAAATTAGCCTGTTTATTTGTATTACTAGCATTGGTATTTGAAATATTTATGGTAGTATTAGAAGTAACAGGAAAAACTGAATTAACTAGAGAAATCGTTAATCAGTTAGAATGGAAATTCGATGGAACATTCAAAAACTCACCAGGTAACATTATGTATGTTGCAGAAGACCATGTATGGGTTGATGGTGTAGAAAACCAAGTTAAGATTGGTAAATTAGCAGGAAATCGTAATCTTGCATTCGGAGTAAAAAACATCTTAGAGGAATATATCCAAGAAAAGGGATATGACCTTTCACAAGATGCAAAATATCATTTAAAAGTAAATATTGTTTATTTGGACGTACTCTCAACCAAAACAAACATTTCAGTATTCCATAAAGGAGAAGAAGAAGTGGTAGTTAGATTGCAAGGTATCTTATATAAAGAAGGTAAGAAGGAGAAAGAGATAGTGGTTGAAGAATCATCATCAGAAATCTCAATGTCTACATTAATAGTTGATGAGGGTGGTAAATTCAATCAAACCTCTCTTAGCAACGCTCTGAAAAAAGCATCCGATAAGCTAATCACAAAATTATTGGTAAAAAAGTAATATGAAAAGATTATTAACATTTTTAGGGATACTAGTTATATCCCTATCAGCATTTACGGCACAAGCACAATTAACGGTAAATCAATCAGTAAGTCCAACAACAGGATTAAAGGTTGGTGATACTATATCGGTAAAATATACAGTGGCAAGAGGTACAACAACTCCTCGTTATTTTTGGCTGAGATATCAATTCAACAATAAAGCATTGGCATATGTTTCAACCACATTCTCACAAGGAACATCGGTACAAACATATTACACAAGTTGGGCATCTTATAAATTCACAGCAAGTACTGCAAATAGTATTACGGCTAAAGATTTATATGCACAATATCTAATATCTCCTTGGGGATACGCAACTAACGCAGATTGGAATGTTGGACAATTGACTGTACAAAGAACGGATGCATCAATCAACGGAGACATTGCAACTCAAAAATATACAATCAAAGATTTGGGTGTATATACCGATATTCACAAATTAGACTTATCTTATTCAATTGATGCAGCAAGTGCATACATTACTCCAATTACAACCGACCCTGGTACAATATCTTTGACAAATGTAACGGGTAACACATCTCAATTCAAAGTAAGAGTTCTATTTCCAACGGGATATGGTATTACAAATCATAGTGTTTCATTGTTTCCAATCAAATCGGATGGTACTGTAAATTGGACCACAGCAATTGCAACAAAAGTATTAGATGCAAGCGGTGAAGCAACATTTACAACGGAAGTTAAAGTGGGTGATAGTGTTGGTGTTCATGTAAACGGAACATTGGCTAAATCATTTATGAAAAATATTATAACTGTATCTGACGCGTATAAAGCATTCTTAGGTATTTCACAAGTTGATATTACAGGTACTCCAACATATTTTACAAGACCTACATTACAAAAAAATATAGGTTTTATTACAAAAGATAAAAGTATATTTAGTGAAAGTGATTCTTATTATATGTTTGCATATGTAATGGGTATTGATGTATTTACAAAAGCATATGTACCATCGGATTCAACTGTTGGAAATTATAAATGGTTTAGTGGTTTATTAAATCAAAGTTGGTTAGATGGAGTCCCTACTAATAAAACAAAAATTACATCTTCAAATCAGGCAGTAGATGCTGTATTTGCATGGGGTGGAGATTTGGATTGGTCTCATTCATCTGACCCAACCGAAATAGCTAGTAGAATTGCAGCAGGTACTTACGCTAATTCAATTAATTTAGATGGACAAACTGTAAAAACATTTGCGGTTCAAACAATGGAATATACCCCAGTTGTAGAAAAGGCAACATTGGGATTGGTATCAACAATTGTAAATGGTAAAGTAGTATTGAGTGGTACATTGACAAAAGAAGGATTAGCAGGTTTAGAGGTAATCTTACAATACGACAATACTAAATTAACTTTTGATAATATTTCATTTGATGCAGGAGCAGGTGTAACTAACTTTTCAACAAACGGAGATGGTAGATTAACATTTGGTTCTATGGACCAGACAAGAGTAGGTAGAATTAAAACAGGTACACCATACAAATTAACATTTACTCCAAAAGAAACTATTGCTAATACCGCAGGTTTATTCTATACAGTTTTAGCAGACGCAGTTGATGGGGGTGGAAATAAGATTAACCTTATAGTTGAATAATGAAAAAATTATTAGTTACATTCCTCTTAACAATATTATCATTAGTAACCTACTCTCAATCAGGAGTGGGTTATGTTAATTATACCTCATACAAAACACATAATGGAAATGGTAGTACAAATCAATACAACTATTATCCAAATACTGCAGCCGAATTTGATGTTATATTAAATACGGCAAACTCAAATACAACTATAACACATACTGGAGAAGTTACTCTTGCAACTATGTGTAATGGTTCAACTGGAACACCACATTGGGGAGGTGATTGGTACGCAATTAAATTTGAATTTTGGTTTATACCAACTCAAACAGGTAGTTATTCATTCGGTGTTAATTCAGATGATGCAAGTGACCTATCAGTAGATGGAACAATAATAACAACTTACTATGGTGGACATGGTGCGAGCGGTTATAGATATGGTTCAACAAATATGGTAGCAGGCACAAGATATAAGATAATTGCAAGATATCAAGAAGCTAGTGGAGGAGATGCACTTTATGTAAGATGGTCAAGACCAAGTGCACCAAATTCATATTCATATTGGAATGAGGAAGTAACAAATATCAATAGTACACCAACTAAAAAAGCAGTAGCAAACTTTAATTTGAATACAAATTTAACAGCAACAACATTTGCAGTAGGTTCGGCACTAAGTTCGGCGGGTTTGGTTGATATAACAACAAGTTTAGATAGTACCAAAGTAGCAAGTGGAGTTAAAGCATCAACAACTAGTGGTGGAGTAGAATGGTGTGTAATTTATCAATACGATGCAACTAACCAACGATATAGAATTGGTATTGATAGTAGAGAAGTAAATGGCATATTATCAACACCATCATCAATCAGTAGTTTACAATTATTTGATTTATGGGATGGGCCGGTAACATTTAATTCGTATGATGCTAATGGTTGGACGGAAGTTTATGTTTATACTGCCACACAATTTAACTTTTCAGGTTCCACATTTTCATCAAACATAAGAGCAGGAAATGGATTTTACGGATTACAAGCAGAATTTACATTTTCACAATTATCGACATATAAACAACAATCAATATCCGTAACAACAACAAATACAATATCAACCCTATATAATAGTATTGTGACGGTATCGGATGTTTATTTGGCATTTAAGGAATTAGCAAATGGTGGTATATTTGGAAATCAAAGTGGTAATGAATTTGGATATGGTATTCAGTATAAGAACGCAGATATAAATGATGATGGATATTTTAATGAAGCAGATTGTTTTGCATTACTACAAAATTTGACAGGTGCAAAAACATTAGTGGATACATTCAACTTAAATAAAACAATGAGAATTATACCACAAACAAAATATGATAGTATTGGTAAATCTAATTGGACTACATTTACAACACCATTGGGAAGTTCTTATTCATTTGATATCAATACAGGCAAAGCATCCGATACAATAAACTTAACAATGGCTTGGAAAGGTGATGTAAATTTATCACATTCAACCACTCCAAAATCAAATGGTATTACTACAATGAGTATTAAAACTATGAATGTGATTAGTACTGATATCAACGCATCAATAATGACAGAAGTAGTTGCCGATAGTATTTATGCTTATATTACATTAGACCCATTAGGACAAAATGTAGTAGGTACTCAATTCCAATTAAACTATGATAATTCGCTGTTAAAGTTCAAAGGAATACAATTTACTACAAAGGGTTCACCTACCAACTACGCAACTGATAAGGGGGCTTATATCAATTTAGGTTCTTTGATAAGTGATGGTAGTACAAGTTTAGATAAGACAACAACATATAAGATTTCATTTTCATCAAACACAAAATTGAATAACATATTGGGTTTAATTTCAATAGGGTCAACCGATGCAGTTAATAAAGATGGTAAAACATTAAAAATTAAAATAAATTAATGATAAAGATATATTTCATATTAGGATTATTAATGTTATCAGCTTGTAGAAAAGTGGAATTACCAATACCGGTAGCACCAACGAATACTAACATATTTAATAGTAAACAAACCGAAGTTACTGATGGACAAATTATCACATTTGATTTAAAAGTTAATGGGGTATATACATTGACAATTGGAGATTCGGTGACAAGCCAAGTTGTTACACGAGAAAGATTTATTGGAAAAATAGGACAAAATAAATTAACACTTTACACAAAATCGTTACCTACCTCATATTTATACTTACTATTAGAGGATGGAAACAAAACCCAAGTAGGTAAAACAACAATTATAATTAAGTAAAATGAAAAAATTAGCATTAATATTGGTTGCAACTATTGTATTTGCTGGATGTAGAAAAGTAGATATGCCAACACCAATAAACCAAATCCCATCAGAATTGGCAATTAGTAGTCTTAGTGGTATTAAATTGGAATCACCATTTGTAACATCACAAGTATCTATGAATGTTAAAAGTGAAGTAGCACAAATAGTGACTATTAAGATTTTTGACATATCTAATAGAGTAGTATCTAAATCAACAAGTGAGGTAAAGGTGGGTGATAACATCTTAAAGGTATATACAAACGCATTACCATCATCGGCATATAGAATTGCATTATTTGATGATAAAGGCAATCAATTAGGAATAACAGATTTTAATAAGTTATAAAATTATAATAAATAAAAAATAAATAAAATGGCAGAAGAACAAGAAGAATCAACTGGTAAATCGTTTAAAAACATTATCATTGGTTTAGTAAGCACGGTAACATTAGCAGTTGGTGGTTTTATCACTAATAAGCTAACAGGTGGTGGAGATGATAAAGCTCCAACTCAACAAGCTGCACCTGTAATCAACATCCAAAACAACCAAACTCAAACAGCAGGTGGTGGTGGTAAAACTGTAATCATTAACAAAGGTGGTGAAACAGCAAAACCAGCAGCTCCAGTTAAAAAGAAAGAAGCTGATGAATTCAAAGAGAAGCCAGCAGCTTGGTAATTTAACGTATTAAAAATTTATATAAAATGGGAGCAAATACAGAAACACCAGACGGATTTAAAAAATTGTTAAACGCAATGATGACCCGTAGATGGTATATTACCGCTATGGTATTGGGTGGTTTTATGTTTATTATTGGTGGAATGTTTTTCGCTATATTAAACAAAAACTCAATTGAAGGAGAATGGAAAGAACTTCTATTATTATTGTTAGGAGCATTTATTGGTAGTTATGGTAAAATCATAGATTACTGGTTTAGTGATACTGATAAAGATAAGATGTTAGTTCAAAAGATGGATGAAGAAGATGGTGTAGCATTGGGTAGTGTTAATGATATAAAAGAAAGTAACAAACCACTCACTCCATTAATTCCAGACGCTTTTGTTCAAGCTGCACAAAAAACAGCAGAACTAACTGTAACAGACCATCAAAGAGAGTATGAGTTAGAGAAAGACCAACAAGAGCATGAGCAAGAAATGGAGAAGTTAGAATTTGAACATCACGCACATAGACAATGTGAGCACGTATGGGGAGATGCTGACGGAGATGGACATATGGAGTGCCAGAATTGTGGACTTTTACAAGAAGAATACAAAGGATAAAATAGTTATATAATTGTTATACTCAAAGTTTAAATTTAAAACTATGGGATTTTTTAAAGATTTAGTAAGTGATGACAATCACATTAATGAAAAATCAGTAATCGGAATATTTTCATTCGGTGTAATGGTATTATGTATGATTGTTGATTTAGTAACAGGTGCAATGAACAAACCACTTTTAATCAATGAGTTTGTATTTGATGCATTTATGTATATAACTTTGGGAGCATTTGGTATTGGTTCGGTTGATAAATTTATTAACAAAAAATCAATTACTGATGCAAAGAAGATAGATGCTGAGCAAGAAGAAGGATAGTAAATATGTCCTTTAACTGTAGGAAGGGCGGATATATTTTAAAGGGAGAACATAGTTTCTCCCTTTTTTATATTTATATAAAATAAAATGTTATGGCACTACCCTGTCCTGCTTGTAGAAAACCAATTGGTTTGACTTTAGAATTTATTATGAAACATCCTGTTACGGTATGTCCTCATTGTGAGGTTATTATGGATTTTACTATAAATGACGAAATTAAAAAGAGTTTTAACGAAGCACTTTCAGAAATAGATAAGATAAAAAAACAATATAAAGGAACGGTTAAATTTTCATAGTGTTTATTTGATTTAAATACTTTATGATATTTATTCCCAAACAAGTTATAGTAATTTAATTAAAAAAACCAAATTTTATGGCAGGAATCGCAGACCAATTCGCAGGACTTCCAATAGAGGAACTAATTGTTTCCCCTATTATTGGAATGGCTAAAGGACAGGCAAAATTAAACGAAGTAACTTGGAAATACATTTCTGAAGTTGCTTTTGTAAAAGACAAAGATGGTAAAACTACCGCTCGTTCATTAGATGTAGAAATGAATCGTGTAGTTACAAATGGTGCAACAGGAGAACAAGAAATACAAAAATTGTATAACAAAGTTCCAATGTTACCATTAGTACCATTACCTTCATTAGCAATTACTTCAGCAGATATTGAATTCTCTATGGAAGTTAAAACATCAGAAGCATCAAAAGATACATCAACTAGCGAAAACAGCTACGAAGTATCTGCAGGTGGAAGCTGGTGGGGTATGAGCTTTAACGCTAAAGTAGCAGGTAAAGTTGCAACCAACAAAGAAAACACTAGAAGTTCGGATAACTCAGCAAAATACAATGTAAAAGTACACGCTGAACAATTACCACCAACTGAAGGTATGTTGAAATTATCAGATTACCTAACTCAAATGTTAGAACCATCTTTAATTCCACTTACAGCAGACCCTAGTAAGAAGTAATAATTAAAAAAATAAAGGTTATATTATGGCAAGATTAAATGTAGAGGAACTAGTTGGCGGTCTTTTAGAGGCCGCCATGGTTTCTCAAGGTATAAGTGAAAGACAGCATATCAATGCTCTCCGAAACTATTTCAATGAAGATGGTACACCCAAAACTACTTCCTTTAATATAGGTGGTAAGGATTTGGTTGTACCTCTTTATATTTTAGCAGACCACTCATCTATTGGATTAGAGGAACTGGATATTGAGTTCTCTTGTAGACTTATATTTGGTGATGAGGATAAAGAAGTATCCAGTCTTAAAAAATCTCTATTGGGGTTATTTAAGAAAAAAGGATATGAACACAATATTAAAGGTATTGAGGTTGATTCTGGTTTTAATCCAAATGAAACAGGTATGGCTAAAATAAAGGTTAAGTTTAAGGCTGATGATAAGCCCGAAGCAGTTAGTAGATTAATTGATGAATACATTAAACATTTGGAAGAACCAAGTATAACTAAATAAATTAAGGGGAGAACTAAAAAGCTCCCCTTTTTATATTTATACAAAAATATATAATGTTTGTACCAAATCATTTACATTTGTTAGTAAAGGGTTATTTATTAAACCCACCAAAGACAGGGGATACCTTAAACAAATGGTTATCTGAATTAGTTGATAATGTTGGAATGAAAGTTGTAGCAGGACCTACATCGGTTTACGTTGATGAGCCGGGAAACGAAGGAGTTACTGGAACGATTACATTAGCCACATCACATGCAGCAATACACGTTTGGGATGCCGAAGAACCGGCTATGTTTCAATTTGACATTTATAGCTGTAAAGATTATGACCCAAATATTGTACTAAACCACATTGACCAACACTTTGATTTAAAAGAAGCTTATTGGAGTTTTATAGATAGAAACGAAGATACTTTCTTTGAATTAAAAAATGGTAAATGGATAAAATAAACTAATGAAAAAATTAATACTCATATTATTATTCATTTGTATAGGATTTATATCAAGTGCACAAATACAAAAGCCAGATACATTACAATTATCACCAAAAGAATTATTTGAAGAAAGTGATGACTGGAACGATTTGGGTATATTACAATCTTATATTGATTTCTCAAAAGATGTATTATCCTCATCAAACCTTTCAGTTGGCATAATTGGAAAACAAATATCTACTACATTAAATTTGGGATATAGTAAGTCATCAAAAAATGGCCAATGGGGACATACATTCGCAGCATCAATAAATCCTATATGGAACTATTATGGTGTGGGTTATGGTATTGGTAAAAATACGGATACAAGAACAACAACATTACAATCATTTTATTCAACGGATTTTGATTTTCAAAAAGATATTACACTATCATTTATAGATGTATTTAGAACTAAAAAGTTTGGAACATTTGGTTATAGTGTAATTGCATCAAAAACATTTTGGGGAACATATCAAGGTGAGTGGGAGGGAAAATATACAGTAGATGCAAATGGTAACTTTGTGGATTTAATATACCCAACTATGCCCGCATCAAGTGAAATTACTTATAGAGGTATGGCAATGTACACATATACATTAAAAACAAAAAGAGTAAACATCTCACCACAAGTATTCGTTATGAGTGATATATACAAAGATTTCAAAGATGGTACTACATCAGATTTAGGGTACTTAAATGCTTTTAATTTAGATTTATATTATGGAACATCATTTGATTGGAAAATAACTAAAAGATTTGTATTGAATACTAATATTAGATTTAATACAACGATTGATAAATCAACAAAAGCGGCAGGTTATAAGAAATCTAACCCGATTATATTTATGATTGGTACGAACTTTCAATTTTAAGATATTTATATAGAAATAACCATGTATGAGAAAATTATTAGTATTATTAAGTTTCTTTTTGTTAGGCAGTGCTGTGGCTGTTGCTCAAACAATAGGAAGCACAAAGACTGAAGACTTCAAAGCAGATTTTGAAAAGAAAAAAGATATCGCACAATATATGGATTATGAAGGCCCTAAAAAGAACATTCAAATCCTAAAATGTGGTATTGGTGAGGAGGTATATGAAATGTACCCTGAACTAAAAGAAAAGAGAGTTGGATTGGGTGTTGCAAATATCGTATTAGAATATTTGGACAACCTTAATAGATTTGAATTTACCGAAGACAAAACAGAAATAAAGAACAGGATGATTACTCAATATAAGGCATCAGCAGCAGGTATTTCCGAAAACAAATTAGATGGTAGAGGAAAGATTAAGTTAGCACATTACTTTGTAGAGATTGAGGTTTATGATTATTCAGTATCCGAAGATGAAACTATTAATTTAAAGGATGGTATTAAAGATAACTTAGTAACTCGTTTAGGTTTACAAGTTAGATTCACAAATGCAGAGAACGGAACAATTATAGCAGCAAGTGGGTTGGGTGAAGCTAAAACTAATAGACAATTAACATTAGTTTCAGATGCTTCAATAGACCCAATTAAGTTTAACCAATCAACAATTAGTATTTCAACTAAAAAAGCATTGGATATAGCTTGTGCAAATATATTAGATAAAATGATTAAAAAAGGCGTATTCGCTAAATAATAAAATGGGAACAAAACCTAAAAAGAAAAGAGCAATGAGAAGCGTTAAGTCTGGAGTTAAGACTGCAGAACTAATAAAGCAAAATCAAGAAATATTAAATAGATTGACAAATGATAAAGTTAAGTAATTTACTAAAGGAAGATGAGTATGTAGACCAAGCCTATAAAGCTGGTGATACTCCTACTGACAATCCAATTGATGATTATGATGAATTGGATGTTGAGCAAGAAGATATGGATGATTTCATAAACTTCTTAAAAGGTTATTCAACTCAATTGGAAGAAGCTAATTGTAATTGTGTTTATGAAGCAGAATATCAGGGTAGAGAAGTGAAGTTAGGTAAACCAATGCAAGGTGATGTTAAGAAGTTTAAGGTATATGTAAAGAATCCTAAGACTGGTAAAATCATTAAAGTAAACTTCGGACAAAAAGGAATGAAAATCAGAAAATCAAATCCTGCTGCTAGAAAATCATTTAGAGCAAGAATGAATTGTGATAATCCGGGTCCAAGAACAAAGGCAAACTATTGGAGTTGCAGAAAGTGGTAATATGATAAAGCTAAAGGTGGTGGCTGGAAGACTGGTAAGTAATTAATAATTTATTAACATTAAAACCTTCATAATCAAGTGAGGGTTTTTTATTTATACTCATATGAAAGAACTACTAACTATTGTAATACCTTGTAAAAATGAAAGAGATAACATATATGAGTGTATTGGATTTATTGCAAAGCAAGTGGGGTTCGCCGGAACTAAAGTTATTATTGCAGATACTTCCGATGATGAGGAATCACTTTGGTTATTATGGAGAGCACAATGTGATTTTAAACATTCATTAAATATTGAAGTAATTGAAGGTGGGTTTCCCGCTAAAGCAAGATTGGAAGCAAGTAAATTAGTAACTACTCCTTACATTCTTTTTTTAGATGCTGATATAATGTTATTAAATAAA
>Ga0214923_10005274_pt1 | contig 15125 bp, 14 predicted proteins | sample LL1510_MetaG_FD_177993 | JGI IMG/M metagenome (GOLD analysis project Ga0214923, IMG submission 177993) | Freshwater microbial communities from Lake Lanier, Atlanta, Georgia, United States - LL-1510 | ecosystem: Environmental > Aquatic > Freshwater > Lake | place: USA: Georgia | collected...
TCTTGTTTTTTTTCTTTTTTTTTAGTTTTTGGCTTTTTTTCTTTTTCTATTGCTTTTCGTTCTTCTTCTTCTGCTGTTGCTATTAATTCGTTTTCAATTTTTTTTCTCATTTCATCTTCTTTATTTTTTAATAATTGTATGATTTCTGGAAATTTTTCGGCATAATCAAAGGCTGTTCTAAGTTCTGTATCTTTTAATGATAAATCAGCTCCATATTTTAATAATAATTCCACAATATCTTTCTGACCTCTCCTACATGATATCATAAGTGCTGTATGTTTAAATCTTTTCGATTGTATATTAATAGTATCAGACGCACCTGTATTTAATATTCGTTCTATAGTTTTTTTATTATACTCAGATTTAATATTTATAAGAACATACATAAGTGTTGTAATGCCCTCTACATCTTGTTCCTTAACATTGCATCCTTTATCTAATAATTGATTTAAAATGTTATCACCTTTTGTATGCATAAATGCATCACGTCCTTTAATATTTTTTTTATTGACAATATCAACGGTACAATACTTTAATAATATTTCTACAATCTTTTCATAATCTTTCCAACAAGCATATATAAGAGCTGTATAACCTCCATTATTTTGTAATACATTAGCACCTTTGTTTAATAATATTTCTACAATCTCTTCATTACCATGTAGACAAGCAACCATAAGAGCTGTATCACCGTGATAATTTTTTATATTTGTATCAGCACCTCTATTTAATAATAGTTCTACAATGTTTTTGTAGCCATTTTTACAAGCAATGAAAAGAGGTGTTTCTTTGATATTATTTATCGCATTTATATCAGCACCTCTATTTAATAATAGTTCTACAATATCGTAATTATTATAAAAAGAAGCTATTTGAAGACCTGTGTTTCCTGTTGTATCTGTTTTTTTTGGAAAATCTTTATATCTTGTTGTGGCATCATCTACTGTATTTAACATATCTTTTTTTTTACTTTCATCAGTATTTTTACAAGCTTCAATAAAAGCTGAAAAACTTTTGTCAGAATCATCCATCTTTTTTTATTATAATCAAGTAAATTTTCTTGAATTTAAATAAAATAGATATAATATAAAATGAGACAAGGAAATTTTTTTGGAACAAATAAAAAAAGCATTACAACTAGCTCTGTATTAAAGCCACCACCATCAAAACCAGGTATTTTGAAACCGCCATCAAAACCAGGTATTTTGAAACCACCATCTAAACCAAGTGTATTGAAACCACCTTCTTCAAAACTAAATGTGCAAACGAAAAAGAAGTTGAGAAGAGATGTTAATGTAGCAAATATTATTCCACAGAATTTCGAGAAATCAAAATATTCAAAAGAAGATATTATAGAATTATTCAAAACGATTGATGATATTGAAAAAATAGAAGAATTAAAAGAAAAAGTAGAGGAATTCATAGATAATGATAATGATAATTCTTATATATCGGAGATATTGATGTATATTATTGAAACGTTTAGTTTAGTAGAAATCAAATTTATAATTTCTTTATTTTTGAAAACAGAAATTAAAACGTTAGGTCTATTTTTTGAAAAGTTTTTGAAGAATAAAGAAGATATAATTAATGTAGCAAAATTTACTAAATTTGCGAATAATTTATCGAATGAAGATCCTGAATATAAAAAAAAGATTTTAGAGTTTGGAGAAAAAAATGCTTACTTTGAATCTATTTTAAAAGAATTGGTATCAGCATTTGATAAAGATTTAATTTTTTCATTTGTATACGGATTTTCAAAACAAGGAACTTATTTGTTTGATGCTTATTTTGATTATTTCGTAAGAGAAAATAAAGTTAGAATAAGAGAATTGGAAAAAGAGATGAAAAAAGAACAAGAATCAAAAAAAGAAAAATTACTTGAAAAATCAAAGGAATTTGCTAAAAGAAAGCAACAACAAGTATTAAATGAAAAGATTCAAGTATGTAAAAAATATTATACTGAACTTCCATGGATAACAAATAATAGTATTATTAAAACGTTTATAAAAAATGTGAGTAATGGTGATAATACAATAATATTTGATGAGTTAATTGATGTAAGTAGTAAAATACAGTATCAAAACGAATATTGGTATGAAGTAAATGATAAATACTATGAATTATTATGTAATGATAAAGTAATAAAAGAGAATAATAATGATGTTGATTTTATTTTCAAAGATTCTGAAGGAAATATGTTAATAACATTAAGAATTCTTTTTTGTGATAAGTATAATGAATATTTTATAGAAGATAGTATTGTATTTGCTAATGAAAAGACTTTTTTCGCAAATCTTAATAGTGATTTGAATGAATTTTCAGTTCAGAATATTTTAAATGAAAAGATATCAAATGAAACATTGAATTTTGGAAAAACATTTTTTAAAAATGTTTTAGAAAAGATATCAGATACAACAAAATATGATGATATAAATTATATATTGAATTATGATGTTGTAACAAATCGAGATTTAGCAATTATATTGGGAAATGTTATTGTATTTTTAGATATAGATACATTATGTGATTCTATATTTAAAAAACGAGTGCAAAAAGAATTTTATAATTATAATGTATTATTTCATCTTTCTAAATATGAGAAATTGCCTGAATTGCTTATAAATGATGATATATATCAAACATTCGTGAATGGTTATATAGATCAGAAGATACAAGAGTTTATTTATAAATTTGCTGAAAGTATTTATATTTTGAGAAGTGGATTTACAAAAACTTATAATAGAAAACAATTTGACGAAAGTAAACCATCAATAGAATATAATTCAATTAAAACTGTTTGTGACATATATTCAAATTATTTAGCAGAAGAATTAGTGTTATATAAAAATAATAATAAAATTCAATGTTTTTATTTGAAAGACACTATAAAAAAGATAAATAATGATTCAAGTGATTTTTCAAATAGTTTTATAAATCATTTGAAAAGAATATATGATTTTTCATCAGTTTTAAATGTATCATCAAATAAAGATTTTCCGTTAGTTTCAGAAATGGTGACTCAAATATTATCTTTTGATGATACACTAATAAGATATGAAGTTGAAAAATCATTTGGAATTTATGATATAAATGCTGAGTTACTAATTAAAGAAAATGAAAACGTTGAGGAAGAAGAAGATGTAATAGTAGAAGAGGAAGAGGAAGAAAAATTACCTGAAAATCTAGAAGAGTTAGAAGTTGTTGGAGATGAAGTTGACGAAAATGAGGATGAGGATGAAGAAGTTGATGATAAAGTTGATGATGATGAAGAAATTGATGATGAAGTTGATGATGAAGATAAAGAAGTTAATGTTGACGAAGATGATGAAGATGACGAAGATGATGAAGATGACGAAGATGTTGATGAAGATGATGAGGATGAAGATGATGAAGATGAAGATGATGAAGATGATGACGAAGATGATGAAGATGATGACGAAGACGATGAAGATGATGACGAAGACGATGAAGATGACGATGACGATGATGATGAAACTGAAGATGATAATGACGAACCACAAACAATTACATTTAATACTCTTAAAAAAAGATATGATAAGGATAAAGCTCAATTGAAAAATAAATTTAATGATTATTCAGGTATAAGTGAAAAAGTAGATGATGATATTTCAAGACATTATGTTCTAGGTGATGGAAATTGTTTCTTTCGTTCACTTTATTTAGCAATACTTTATAATGATATAAAGAATTTCAGAAAAATTAATTTAGAAATACGACCACAAACCGTTGTAATTAAAAAAAATGATTATTCTGATATAAATGAATTCGCAGATCTTTGTAGAAAATATATATCAAAAAATTATGATTCTATTTTAAATAATATAATTGAAATGGGGTATTCACTTGAAGATGATGATATATATCCAAATAGTCAAGATGCTTTATTTGGTGAAGCTGGAAATTGTTATATTAAATATAGAGGAAAAGATCATGTTTTTAAAGAAAATGAAGTTGTAGATGTAAATCGTAATGGAAAATGGATCGAAAGTACAATATTAGAAATAAGTAATGTATCGGATGATGAGAGTTCAAGTAATGATGATTCTGAGGAATCTGTTTATAAAATTCAATATAATGATAATGATGAAATAGAAGAAAATGTTTTACAAAATAGAATGATGAAAAAAGGTAGAGTGCATAAATTTTTCAAATGTGCTAAAAAACAGATTTTAAATAACTCTATTTATCCAACGTATGGTGAAATAGATTTAATTACTAACTTATTAAATGATAGCTTTGAAATACGAAATATAATCTTACCTAGTATGTATAATATTCAAGTAAAAAATTCAGAAAAAATTATAAATAATATTGGAATTAAAGATATTGTAGACAAATATGGAAATGTTCAGAATAGTTTTAATAGAAATGATTCAGTAATGTTTAGAAAATCAAAGTTTTTGAAAGGAAAAATAGTAGAAAAAACAGATGATAATTTATTATATACTATTCAAACCAAGAGTAAAATGTTTAAGAATATAGGTTTGAAAAATATTCAAACTAGAGAAAATGTAAATAAAAAAGAATATTATATAGGAGAAAAAATTTTATTTAGAGAACCATTTCGAAAGGGAAAAATTGTTGATGTTATTTCTGATAGTACAATGAACGAACATTTATTAGAAAAAAGTAAGGAAAAGATTAAAAATGATATTGAAAGATATGAATCTCAAAAAGATACAACTAAAACTCAAATTTATTTATTAACAGATGAAATACATTATAATTATATTGCGATAGAAAATGATGACTTGAAACGATTAGATTTATCAAAAGATGGGAATTTTACAAATAATTTATTAAATTATCTCGATGAAAATGAAAATAAGTTTTCTGATATTTCAAGTTATGAAAGTGATGATAGTAATAGTGTTGAATTTGATTATTTGAAAACAAAAAGTTGTGAAAAATGTGGATCTGATATAATAGGAGATAAGTATTTCAAAACAAAAAATTTGAATAAGGAGACACGTAAAATAGAGACAATTTATTTTTGTTGTATGAATTGTTTTCGAAATTATGAAAACTGGAGAAAAAAATAGAAAAAATACATTTTGTATATAATAAAAGTAAAATGGATCCATTGTTTGAAATATTTCAAAAAGAAAAAAAAGAAAAAGAAGAAAGAAAAAGAACATTTGGACGCTCAGATTTGGCTCCGACTGATGCAATTTCAGAAAAAGTTTCAAAAGTTCCAAAAGTTTCAAAAGTTTCAGAAAAAGTTTCAGAAGTTTCAGAAAAAGTTTCAGAAAAATCGGAAAGTTCTGATGAAATCGAAATTGATGTAAAGGCTGAATTAAAAAAACATATAACTGAAAATTTTGATAAATACTCTATTATATTTAATGAAAGAAGTGAGCGTGAAGGTTCTTTTGGTAAAGTCTATGATTTAAAATCACCTTCAGGTTCAGATTGTCAATATGTTGTTAAAATACTTAATTGCATGAACTCGTCCATAGACAAAAAAATTGATGATTATAATGAATATGAATATCTTATTAAACTATATAATGAATGTAATAATTTAAAATACATGAACGACAATGAAAATACTAAAGATGTGACAGTTAAATATTATGGAATAATGAAAACATTTATACCTGATATAGGCAAAGGACTTCATTCATATGGAATTGTGATGGAAAAAATGGATGGTAATTTAAGTGATCTATATAGTAAAATTTTCCAAAGTGATAATCATATTAATAACAGCATCACATCCAAGAGGATATTTAATATAATTCTTTATTTTATTTACAATCTAAACAAAGCCAATATTTTTCATTCAGATTTCAAAGACTCCAATATACTATATAAAAAAACTAGTGATAAAGATGAATATTGTTTAAAAATATCTGATGTAGAATTCATAAAAATGAATTCCGAAAAAAAAAAAGATGAATTTTTAGAATTGATTTGTTTTAATTCAATGCTAAGCTCTTCAGTATCTAAAAAAACCATACAATACTTATTAAAAGATAATATTGTTAATTTTATGGGTAAATATTATGATGAATATATTAATATATTAAAAGCTGAAATCGCACCTGGACTTCGTATGGATTCCCAATATCAAGAAATTATGAATAATAATAATAATAAATCGATATCTGATTATGTTCATCAAAAAATAAATGAAAATTTTGAAGCAGAAGATGGTTTGACAAGAAAAACAAATTGTTTTATTGTACAAAAAAACTTGAAAAAAGATGGAAGAAAGAAGTCACATCGAAAGAAGTCAAATCGAAAGAAGTCATATCGAAAAAAGTCGCTTAGAAAGAAGTCACATCGAAAGAAGTCACATCGAAAGAAGTCGCTTAGAAAGAAATCAAAAAGAAAATCTAAAAAACATTAAATCTTATTATAAAAACATATAATAAGATGGAAAAAGGAATAGCACCAATACCTCAAAGTGGTTTAGGAAATCAAATTTTTATTGTTGTTGCTGGATTTGTTTTATCGATGTATCATAATTGCCCTCTTTATTTGTTTAATAATACAAATTGTGGTAATTGGCATAGTAAGAAAGAGTATAAACATAGTATCTTTAAATTTATAGGAACACATATTGATTCTTGTTTTATGGTTTTAAAAAATGGTTCTTTTGGTGATTATAAAAAACATTATCTTAGTATATTTCAAAGTTTTGATAAATGGAATTTAGATTCTGCACCACCAGGAACATATTTAGAATCATATTATCAATATTATCCACCATTTGAAAAATATGAAAATATAATTCGAGAGAAACTTTTATTAGGATTAGAATCATATCGAAATACTTTAAAAGAGAAATATGATTTCGGACATTGTGGATTTTTACATGTCAGAAGAGGAGATTATTTACATTTTTCTGATAGACATTATATTCAACCAATTTCTTATTATAGATATTGTATTAATGAATTATTAAAACAAAAGCCTGAAATAAAAAAGATTTACGTGTTATCAGATGATTTAGAATGGATAAGTAATTGTTCTTTATTTGTAGATGAATTTAAGCATATTTGTGAAATATATGATAATGAAGATGAAATAGAAAGTTTATCTTTTATGACATTATGTGATGAAGGATCTATATGTGCAAATTCAACTTTTAGTTGGTGGGGAGCATTTTTAGGAGCTTTTGAGAAAAGAAACCCTGTTTTTTATCCAGATAAATGGATGAAAAGTGATACTGAAATTAATTTATTTCCAAAAGAATGGATAAAAGTTTCTGAATTCGTATAATGAGTATTTTTAATACTTGTATTAAGTATTAAAAAATTACATAATATATTTTAAAATCATCATATAAACTAAATACATAAAGATTAAAAATAAAATTACATAAAGAGTATTACTACAAGTTTTTTTATGTTTTTTGAATTTATGATATACAAAACATCTCATACACTTACATCTATTTCTATGCGGTTCTATAATATTTTGAGATACAGAAACATCTTGAATTTGTTTTTCTTTTACAATAGTGACTTCAATTGGTTCATCATTCAAAGATGATACATATGAACTATTTTCCAAACTACCATTACTATCTAAATAATACATTTTTATTATATAGACTTAATATTTTTTTTAAACTGTTTTTTAAAAAATTATTTTTTTATCTCAGTTAATTTGACTTTTTGTAGTGGTATAGATTGTCCTTTTCTAGCTTCTGAAATTTCTTTTAATATAGTTTCTGCATTATCGATTCCGTGGGATTGAAGAATTTTTAAACACTCTGATTCAGCGTTTTTTCGAGATACATTAACTCGTTTCTTTTTATTTTCAATTATTACAGCAGTATCTTTATCTTTGACTCCTGGAATATCTTTTTCATTTAAATAAGCAATGATATTTTTCTCTAATACTCCTGATCTATTTTTTAATTGTGATAGTAATGTTTTTAAACGTTTAATTTCTAAATTTATATTTTTTAATTCATCAACAGAATTTTTCAAAGTTGCCATTTATTTAGTTTGTATTTTTTTTTAAACTCTTTTTAGTATTTTTTATTATTCTATATTCTCAAAAAATCCTGGAAGCATACAATCTAATTTTTGAAATATAGCTGATGAAATAATTTTGATTTTATTTGAATCGATTTCATATTCTGTCAAGACTTTATATGCTTTATGTAACATGAATATAGATTTATTTTCGTTGTATTTTAATAAAGAATCATTATGTGGATAAAATGATAAATAGAGAGATAAAAGATGATATAAACATGTTATATCATGTTTATTGAATTTGATTTTTACTTCATTATCAATTCCAGGAACACTCAATAGATCGTTATTGATTGGATATATTAAAAAATATGCTATATTATCATCCATGAGTTTTGTATATATATGTTGTGATATAAAAACTTTTTTATCATTTTTTTGTATTAAATTAAATAGTATCAATATCTATTTCTTCATCTTCAGAAGCATGAAAATCAAAACCTATATCCTTAGTTTCTTCAAATTCATCACCAAATTTAAGATCACCAGGTATTTCTCCTTCTTTTTTTAAAAAGAAAATTTCACCAGAGCTGTATTTATAAATAATATCACCTTTATTAGGTTCAAAATCTCTAATAGATACTAAGACAATATCGTTAATCTTAATCCAAACCTTTTTTCTCATAGATCCTCTAATATGACATTGTCGACTCATTCCATCAAAACAATTCACTTCGATTCTACAATTTCCGAGTAGTTTAGTGACCTGTCCATATTCCTGATCAACATCTTTTTTGTCAACTTTTGTTATATTTGTTTTAGAATCATTATCTTTAGGAACATTTTTCTTTTTCTTATGAGCTTTTCCACCTTGTGTATTTTTCTTAACCATATTATATTATAATACATTAAAAGGAATATTTAAATCAATTTTTCAATTTCTTCATCAAAAAAATGTTTGTATGTTTCAAAATATTTTTTTTGAAATAATAATTTACATACACTATTTTGATATTCATATTCAACATTACTTTCATTATATTTATCTGAAAGTAATTCATCCAAACAGTCCATTATTTGTTTCAATGTTGTTTTCATAAATGAAATATATTCTTTTCTATCATCCGAAGATGCAACTGCAACTTTGAATAGACTTTTATTGTAAATAATACTTTTTTGAAAATAATAAATTTGTAATTTTATATAAGATTCTGTGTTTTTTAGTTTGTATTCACCATTGAAATCAATTAATATTTTTTCTAAATGATTCATATTTTTACTGCAATTTTCAATTATATCTTCTAATAATTCTGAATCTCGTTTTTCCATATTTTTTATATTATGATTCACAAGTCTTTAAGAAACAAATTAAATAATTATTTAAAAACAAAAAAATGACATAAAAATATATGTTTTTAGAAAATTTAAGTCAATTTGTTGTAGAATTCATACAAAATAATAAAAATCCAAACGTTTCAGAAGCTTGGTGTAATAAAAAAAATCAAGAAGCTCTTTGTAAAATTCTAAAAAAAAATAATATCATTGTTAAAGATCCTAATAAACCTAAAAGAGGAAAATCTGGATATCTTTATTTTTGTGCAGAATACAGAGAAAAAATGAAAGCTGAAAATCCAGATCTTACTGTTAAAGAAATTGTTTCTAAATTAGGTATATTATGGAAACAAATGAAAACATCTAAGAATCCTGAAGTAAAACGATTTGAACAAATGTCTATTGACGATAGAAATAGATACAAGTCAGAAATGAATACATATGTTCCAATACTTCGTAAATTAAATAAAAAGGAAAAGAAAAATAAAAAAGATATTGAGACAATAGTAGATGATTCAGAAACAGAAAAACATAAAAAATCAAGAAAAAAGGAAGATGATGGATATAACAAATATGTAAGAAGTAAGAAAAATAAAACTAAAAAAACACATCCTGAACTTGATTCTGATGGAATTATTGAATATTTAAAACAAAAGTGGTGTAAATTTCCTCAAGATAAAAAAGACAGATATAAGAATAAAAAGTAATTTCAAAAAAATGATTTTTTATATGATTATTTCACTATAAAAAATCAACTTGACAGAAAACATGAGCGATTATGTTATAACTATTACATTTGGAGATTGTGCTGAAAATCATGTTGGTATGCAAAAACTAGGGGAATTAAGTAAATATGGATTAAGTTGTTATGAATTAAAAGAAATTAAAAAATCTTTTGATGAAAAAGATTATGTTACCGAATATATTGATTTATTCGATAAAGGTAATATGGTTGGTTATGATTTTAAAGAAGCTGGAGTATTGATAATCAGAAATGGTTACAAAGTTTTTTTTGAAGATGATGATAATATTTCTATAGAGAAGTTAAATGAAGAAATGTTAGGTTGTAATTGGGATAAAAAAGCATGGATGAGAGGAAGAGTTGTAAATAAAAAAGCGAGATATAACTTGGTATTTTCGGATATATCTCAAGAACCTGAGTATGAATATAAAAAAGGTAGAATTATTAAGTATGACGATGTACCGTTATTATCAAAGATAAGAAATAGCTTACATAAATATTTGAATAAAAAATGCGAAAAACTACAGGGAGAAGGCAATTATTATTATGATATGAAAAATACATATATTGGATTTCATGGCGATGCTGAGAGAAAGAAAGTTGTTGCGATCAGATTAGGTAATACAAGTATGCCATTACATTTTCAATGGTTTTTGTGGTCAGAACCTGTTGGTGATAGAGTAATTATTGATTTAAATCCTGGAGATATTTATATTATGTCTGAGAAAGCAGTGGGAACTGATTGGTTGAAGAAGTCGATACCGACTTTGAGACATGGCACTGCTAAGAATGAAAAGTTTTTGAATATTAAAAAGTAAAAAATGTTTTTTTAAGAATATATTAGGTTAAAAATTTGATAGATTTCAAACTATATTGTTTTTCTATTTTGGTATCTTCTTCTTTACATTTAGTTCTAGAAAGTATCATTTTTTCATCTTTATCAGTTAAAAAAGTAACTTTGTCGTCTTTATCCATAGATTTTATTACATCTTTCAGGTCTTTTATAGTTTGTACTGTTTTATTATTTACTTTACTCAATATGATATTTTTATTAAAAATCTGAGATCTATATGCTTGAGTATTTGGAAAAATTTTAGTAATTATAAGAAAATTTTTGAATCTATCATCATCTTCAAAATATGATTGCAAATCATCTGTATTATAAAAATTTAAGTGATTTTCTGTTAATTGACTAATACACATACCACAAAAAAGAACATATTCAAAATTTTCGAATGCTGTTAAAATTCTTCTTTTCATAATACACGGAGTGTAATTATATTTAATTTCTTTTATTATTTCATTATTGTCACGTAATATGGTTAATTTGATTTCTGTTCCTATAGGAATCATATCAAAAATCTCCTTTAATACAAATCTTGATTTACCTTGAGAAATTTTATTATTTTGAATAAAACTATCATTATTTATTTCTAAATTTAATTCTTCTCCTTTCTCTTTATTACAATTTTCTCTATTAACATCAAAACATGATGATGATACAAATTTATTTGAAAAGGAAATTTTTAAAAGAATATCATCTTTTTTTAAAATTCCCTTGAAAGCACTATTTTCGAAAACTTTATTAATATATATTCCTTTATTTCCCATTTTTGAAGATAATAAATTTGTATTATTATATAAAAAACCATATTTTGGTAATTTAATTATATAAGGAATTGATATACTTGAATCATTTAAAGGTTTTATCATTTCATCGTATACTGAAAAAATTGTCCTTGTTCCTATCGCGTAAGTTACATTTTCAGCAAATAACATACCAGCTGACATAATTCCTACAACATTACCTTCTTCATTTATTAATGGACCACCGCTATTTCCTCCATAAATTGGAACTTGTGTAACTATAAAAGGTGCGTTATCTTCATCATCATACGATGCAATTAAAGAATTATTATTATTATTTCTATCAAAACTATTAATTGCTCCTTGTGTTACAGAAATTTCGGTTTGTCCAAAAGGATAACCTATAGCATAAACTTCATCTAACGTATTTAATTGAAAGCTATCAGAAAATACCATATTAATTGAATCACTTAAATTTTTTATTTTAGTAATATCCTCATTATTTTTTATTTTACATAAACCAATATCTTTTTCTATACAAATTGAAATTACTTCTAAATCAATCATATAACTACCAAGAGGTTGTAATTTTCCAACTACATAAAAAGTATCTGAAACTACATGAGCATTTGTAATTACTAAACCTTTATCAATATCTATAATAAATCCTGAACCATAAACTGTATAATCATTACTATACAACCAAGGATTAAATGAGTCTACTGTTCTACAACTACAAACTAACTGCATAACACTATTTTTAAATTTTTCTTTGAATTCTGTTTTGATTTTTTTAGATTTCGACGTTTCTTTCGGTACTTCAATGATTTTTTCATCAACTTTTGATTGATTAATCTCACTACTATTACCATCACTTTTGTATTTATTTAACCATTTCTTAAATACTACCATTGCTTTTCTCATATCTTTTGTTTGATTTGCGTGATATTTTGCTCGATTATACATAGTATTTATTACCTGATACTGATATTTCTTATTATACTTTTTTACATTTTTTATTGTATCTTCTGCTTTTTTTTCATCTCCATATCCAGATTTAACTTTAGATCTTTTTTTACCATTTGCGTATAACGAACGATTTTTACTTTTATATTTAGGAGAAACAACATATTTTCCTTTGAGTTTTTTGGATGATCTTTTTTTGTATAACGAACGATTTTTACTTTTATATTTCGGAGAAACAACATATTTTCCTTTGAGTTTTTTGGATGATCTTTTTATTAATCCTTGAGCTTTACAACTACTTCTTTGTGAAAATCCCATTTTTTTTATAGGTGTTTTATTACAATATGAAATACTCATTTTGCCATCCTTTTTCATATTTTATTATATATAAATATTTTAATTTACTATAGAAAAAGCATAAAAATTGATTTTTTTCATTTATATTTCTGATTATATCAAATTTATAAGACTACATGTTACCAATTGATTTTAATATGGATATTGCTTTATTATACAACCAAGCTAATTGGGATTTTATTCACATAAATCCTAAACGATTTATTATAAAATGTGATGATATTGATGATATTGAATTCGAATATTTCAAAGATAACGATGGACAAGACTGGTGGGAATGCGCAATGACTTATAAAGGAGAATTTTTCGATGAAATTGGAATAGAATACGAATCAGAAACAGAACAAATCAATACTAATTTAGGAAAGCTGGCATTGATTATGTTTTTCAATCCACCTGAAAGATTATGTATATAAAAAAGTAAAAGTAAATTTAAAATATTAATTTAAAGACAAGTGTTTTTTAATATGTCCGTATGGCTCAATAGGATAGAGCGCTCGACTTCTAATCGAGAGGTTCCGGGTTCAAGTCCCGGTATGGATTTTCAATATTAATCTAAACATAGATTGATATTCATTTTTTAACACACAAGAAATTATATGGTTAAATTAAAATTTAAAAAACGAAAATAATTTTAGTGTTTTTTAATAAAGATGTTAAAATCCAAAAAAAGTGGTAAGAACAAAAAATCTTCACCTAAAAAAAAAAGTAAACTAAAATTAATTAAAATCGTTAAATCACCTATAAAAACGAAAAAATTAAGAGCTTATTTTAATGATAATACACATAGTGATTTTGGGGCAAATGGATATAAAGACTTTATACTTTTTAAGGGAAATTTGAATAAAAAAAAATCTTATATTAGAAGACATTCTAAACGAGAGAATTGGAATGATCCTAAATCACCTGGTGCTCTAAGTAGATGGATTCTATGGAATAAACCTAAATTAAGAGAATCCATTAAAAACTATAAAAAAAAATTTAACTTATAATATATATTTTACACTAGGTAGTATCTTTATAATTTTCCATTTTTATTTAAAAAAAATCGTATATTTTTAAATAATTATTTGCTGGAAATTAATTTCAACGTCTTTTAGATGATTTTCGTTTTTTAGATTTTCGTCTTTTAGAACTTCGTCTTTTAGAACTTTGTTTTTTAGAACTTCGTTTTTTAGAACTTTGTTTTCTTCTTTTAGAACTTTGTTTTTTAGATTTTCTTTTTTTTCCATCAAGATAAGAATTAACAATATCTTCTATTTCTCGTGGAACCAGTTTTTTAGGTATTTCATATAAAAGTCCTTCGAATTTTAATTTATCTTTATCAGTATTAAATATTTTTGCTGTAACATCTTTACAACTTTGAAGTTTTTCATTTTTCAGATTAGTTTTATATAATACTACAATATCTTCTTTATCTTCATTTTTTATTTTTATTTTTATTGCTACAAAAACGTTTTTGTTTTGTGTTTCTTTTATAATTAGTTTTGTTATTCTAAAACAATTATTAAAAGCACCATTTCCAATACTCGTAACACTATTTGGTATAGTTACAGACTCTAAAGAAGTGCAACTACTAAAAGTATATTGTTCGATACTCGTAACACTATTTGGTATAATTACAGACTTTAAAGATTCGCAACCTACAAAAGCATTATTTCCAATACTCGTAACACCATCTGGTATAATTACAGACTTTAAAGAATAGCAAAGGCAAAAAGCACTATTTCCGATACTCGTAACACTATTTGGTATAGTTACAGACTCTAAAGAAGTGCAACCTCTAAAAGCACCACCTCCGATACTCGTAACACTATTTGGTATAGTTACAGACTTTAAAGAAGTGCAATCTCTAAAAGCATAATGTCCGATACTCGTAACACCATCTGGTATGTTTACATGAGTTAAAGATTCGTTTTTAAGTTTGGTCAAAATACCATTTACTATTTTAAAATTTTCTGATTCTTCATTCATTTTTATTACTTTTTATTTTATAATAACTAACATAAAAAATTTTAGAATTTACGAATTTACGAATTTATCACTTATTTACAAATACAAACATTAACTTACTTCCATCTCTTCTACAAAATATCTTGTATGTGTTGGTTGTAATGAAAACTCAGGTTGAGGTAAAATATTATCATAAAGATTATCCATGATATAATCATATTTTTCTT
>Ga0214923_10005276_pt1 | contig 15120 bp, 5 predicted proteins | sample LL1510_MetaG_FD_177993 | JGI IMG/M metagenome (GOLD analysis project Ga0214923, IMG submission 177993) | Freshwater microbial communities from Lake Lanier, Atlanta, Georgia, United States - LL-1510 | ecosystem: Environmental > Aquatic > Freshwater > Lake | place: USA: Georgia | collected 2015-10-15
CGGTGGCGGGTGCGGTCGCTGACCGTGCCGATCCACGGATCCAGGAAAATCTCCCAGATCCGGGGAAAGGCCATGGCAAACCCGACCAAGACCGGGCTGATTCCCATACCCACGTTGAAGATCGGGTTGGCCAAGCCCAGCGGTGCGTTTTGGAAGGAATTTTCCACCGCCCCACCCGCGCCCAAACCGACCCTCCCGGTCCAGCCCCGCCCTTGACTGTCAGCCACTTTGGAATCTGGAGCGCTCATGAGACTGCAACCCCCTTGGTCCGAAAAAGCGGGTGTGCCCCATCAGACCAGCGGGTATGAGAAAAAAGAAACACGATGGATGATATTTTCATACCAATGCTGGTATTTCAAGCAGCGTGATCAGCGATCCCGACGTTCCGCCAAAATGGTTTTTTTCAGCGTGGAGGCAAAGTCTCGTTTGCTTGAAAATACCGCCTTTGGTATTTTTTTAGGGTGCGTCGCCTGCTTCTCTCTTCGGTCTGCCAGATCATCGGGTTCCAGCCCTACCGGGCAGAATAAAATCCCTCCCTTGAGGAAAAAGCCCTCTTCCCTTTCTTTCCTACGCCTTGTTCAACTGAACCCATGCCCTCCTCAGCCCGATCGGCGGCTACCCCGGCATCCATCGGCTGCCCGATGAAACCATTTTGGCCATGACCTACGCCAGCCTCGACCCGCAGGAGAAACCTTCCATCGTCAACGTCCGCTTCAAGATGAGCGAAGTGGATGAGTTGGCAGCGAAGCCCACGTCAGGGACGAAAAAGTGAAACCCACCCTCACCCTCCTCTCCGCCCTGCTGCTGGCGCCGTTGGCCGCCCACGCCATCGCGCCAACAAGCCTGAAAACCGAGTTTCTCCAAAATCCCCTCGGCCTCGACACGGCCCAACCGCGTTTTTCGTGGGTGGTGGAGGACACCACCGCTGGGGCAAAGCAAACGGCGTACCAGGTGCAGGCCTCCTCCGCCCCGGAAAAGCTGGCCAAGGGAACCGCCGATCTGTGGGACAGCGGTAAGGTCGCCTCCCATCAATCGCACCTTGTCGAATTCGCCGGTCAACCCCTGGTCTCGCGCCAACCCGTCTGGTGGCGGGTCAAGACGTGGGGCCAGGACGGTCAGGAAGGCGAGTGGTCGGCACCCGGGAGTTTTGCGGTGGGGCTTCTGGCGGAGGAGGACTGGAAAGCGCAGTGGATCAAGGCCCCCCTCCAACCGGAGAACAACGATGCCGCACAGACTTGGATGCGGATGACCACCGTGCCCGTGGTGCCGGAAAACCTGACCTTCACACGCCCCAATCCTCCGGCTTTGCCCACCCCCGAGGAGGCCGCGGCCATGGAGAAAAAAAACACCAAGACGCTCGAGACCGCGCTCGCTCCTTGTCCGATGATGCGGAAGGAATTTTCCGTGAAGAAAAGGATCCGCAGGGCTCATGCCTACGTGGCGGCCCCAGGGTTTTTCGAGCTCCGCATCAACGGCCAAAAGGTTGGGGATCGCGAACTGGAGCCCGGGATCATGCCGTTTCGCCAGCAGACCCTGTACGCGGTGCACGATGTCACCGAATATCTGCGCAAAGGGCCGAATGCTCTGGGGTTGATCCTGGGCCACGGCTGGTTTGCCTCCAGCGGCCTCAGCCACTGCCACAGCACGGGAGACGCCCCGGTGGTCCGGGCCGAGTTTGAGATCGAATATGAAGATGGAAGCCGCGAGGTCCTCTTGACCGATGAGAGTTGGAAGTTCGCGGCCAGCCCGATTCTGAAAGACAGCCACTGGCTGGGCGAGTGCTATGATGCCCGCAAGGAAATCGCCGGATGGGATCAGGCGGGTTTTGATGATCGCGCGTGGCCGAACTGCTTGTCGACGCCCAGCCCCACCAAAGCCCTGGCTCCCGACCTGGTGCCGCCCGAGCGGGCGGTGCGCCGCATTCCGGCCAAAAAAATCTCCAGCCCCATGAAAGGGCTGTGGGTTTACGACATGGGCGAGGCGTTTTCCGGTTCCGTGGAACTGAAGGTGAAGGTCCCGGCCGGCACAAAGCTCACGCTGCGCTACGCGCAACGCGCGTGGGCTCCGGACCAGCAGATCGGCTCCTTGCTTCACTATGACCACTTGGAATCCAAGGAGCGCATTCCGGGGTTGATCGCACCCAGCTACGGCAGCATGGGAATCGGCGGGGGGTTCCCCTCCGGTTGGAGCTTCCTTGCTTTCACGCCGACCGATGTTTATGTGGCGAAGGGGGGCGGGCAGGAGACATGGCGTCGAAAATTCGGCTACCATGCCTACCGCTACGTGGAGCTGACCGGCTACCCGGGCCGGCCTCCGGAGGATACGGTCACCGGGGTGGTGGTGCACACGGATCTGCCGCGCGAGGGCTCGTTCTCCTGCGGAAACGAACGGCTCAACCAAATCCACGAAGCTGCGATGCGCTCCTACCTTTCCTGCACCCACGGTTTTACCCAAGACAACCCCTCACGGGAGAAACAGTTCACGGCAGGGATGGTGGCGGGATATGCCCGGGCCGCCTCAACCGTTTTTCCCCAGCAACCTCTCTGGCGCAAGTTAGTCGATGCCTCCGTGCTCACCCAGGACCCGACCGGTCACCTGGACACCTTTCTGAATTTTCGGGAATACTACGAATGCATCGTCAGCGAGAGCGGGGCGATCGAGTTGGCTGATTTGCTTTGGAAATACCAAGGGGATGACCGTCCTCTGCGGCGGAGTTTGGATGCTTTTGCGGCCTATTTTGACTACTACTTTGACAACCCGCAAAACCGTCGCGCCGAAAGCCTGAGCCGGTGGCCCCAGTGCGAGAAAGCGGCCGAGGATCTGAGCCAAGGGGATTTGCGGGGGGGCTGCTACACGTTCGATTGGTATGACGGGGATACCGTGAAGGATTTGCCTCCGGGAGAAGTGAGGCTTCCTCCCCTTCCGCAGCGCAAGCTCATGTGGGGAACAGGAGTTTCGCTTGAGAATCTCGGTATGTTCATCGACATGGCGAGGCATGCCGGACGCAGCGACTTGGTGGAAAAATACCAGGCCATGGCCAACCGCTTGCGCGACGCGCTCAACCAGAGGTTCTACGACCCGGCCCATCACACCTACGGGTGCCAGGCCAACGATGCCTTGGCACTCTCGGCTCGCGTGCCGCCCGAGGAGGATCGACCGCAAGTAGCGGCCTCGATTGCGGACGACATCACGCGTTTGGGAGGCCGTTTCGTGGCGGGCACTCCGGGTTTTCCGCGGATCTTCGACGCCCTCTCCGCCTACGGATACGCAGATGTGGCCTACACCATCGCCACCCGCGAGGGATACCCCGGACTGCTCAACCTCCTGGAGCCCGGTTATGGAACATTCCTCGAAACGTGGGACACCTACAAAACTCCGCACGGCTCGGTGGGCGGGGTGATCCAGAGCGAGCGTGGACGCATGGCGTTCTGGTTTGCCGAGTGGCTCGGCGGCATCCGGCCCGATCCCGCACATCCCGGCTTCCAGCATTTCCTGCTCGGTCCGGTGTTTCCCAAAGATTTGGCCTGGGCCAAGGCCGAGGTTCCCTCTCCCTACGGCAAAATCTCCAGCGCGTGGAAACGCGAAGAAGGCGGGATCCGTTGGAATGTGACCGTCCCGTGGAACACGACCGCCACAGTGAGGCTCCCCGGCCTCACCAAGATCACCCTCAACGGCAAGCCGCAGGACATGGGCGAGTTCGATCTCCCTGCCGGAAAGTGGGAGATCGTCGCGAGTCAAAACAAGGAACCGAAATGAAACCTGTCCTCAAGATAATGAAACACACCTTCTCACTTCTCACCGCCCAGCACAGCTGGTTCCGCCCTCCCGGGTGGGAAGTCGCGGTTGCCATAAGATTCCAACCTCGGTATTTTCGAAAGATGTTTCGTTCTCGTGGGATTTTTGCGCCGCTGTTTTTCTTCATCTTCGTCTTAGCCGCAGCATGGAAGGCCCCCGCGCAAACCCCTGCCTCGACGGGGGGCCCGGCCAAGACCACCGGAAGCAGCACGAGGGTCGAGGACCCCTCCTTCGGCCAACCGGCCAAAAACTTCGATCGTTTGGACTTTCCCAAGTTTGATGTCTCCCTACCTGCCCGCCTGACCCAACCCAGCGAGGAAGAAAAAGCCAAACAACGTGAGGCCGGCACCCGCCTGCTGGCGGAGATTTCAGCTGCCGCCACCGAGGGAAAAGGCAGCCTAACCGTCCCGCCGGGATTGTACCGCTTTACCAAGGATCAGATCCCCCTCTCCCTCACCGGCGTGACCGGCTTCTCCCTGGACGCCAAGGGGGCGGAATGGATCCTTGAGGGCACCCAACCCGCCGTCCGCCTGGAGCGCTGCCGCGACATCACCCTCCGGGGGGTGACGGTGGAGCGGGATCCTTTCCCCTACACCCAGTTTGAGGTCGTCTCCTTTGACCCCGCCGCCAAAAAACTGGAGGCACGCTTCCTGGAGGGCTACGACCCACAGTACGTCCCCGACCCCAAGGGCGACCTGCAATTCTTCACCCGGGACGGGGTCGGGGTCCGGCAGGTATTTATCCATTACACCTCTTTCCGAGTGACCGACCCCGCCCAACGGCTGATGGTCTTCGAGGGCGTGGAAACTTACGAGCCGGCTCCGTGGATGCAGCCGGGCGTCCTTGGAGTCACCACCCTCCGTGGCGGTTTCCACTGCATCCGCACCATCGAGTGCGGCGGCATCACCGTGGAGGATTTCACCAACCACGGAGGGATGCAGATCATCTTCGGGGAACTCGGAGACGGAGACTTCACCTTCCGCCGGATCCGCAACCTCGGCCGCCCGGGCACCAACCGTCTCCTGGCCGGTGCGTTTGGCCTGATGACGTGGGTCCGCGGACACATGGTTCTGGAGGACAGCATCTTTTGCCGGTCCAACGATGACGCCCTCGACATGGTCTCCTGGAACAGCATCGTCTACCGGCAGGAGTCGCCCACCCAGATCATCGCCCGCCCGATGTGCGACACGCCCTACCGCGTCGGCGACACGTTGCAGTTCCATGACCGCATGACTTTCAGCCTCGTCGGCTCGCCGAAAATCACCGCCGTGGAAAAGATCGCCGACCCTGCCATGTCCGCGGATGCCGCGGCCGTGGCCCGCAAGGTCGCCGGCTATATCGGCGGATTGCACGAGTTTTCCTGCGTCCGGATTACCCTCGACGCCCCCGTCACCGTGAAACCCGGCGACACCATCGCCAACGACACCAGCTTCCGCCTCGACAGCTTTACGCTGAAAAATTGCCTGTTCTACGACATCTTCTGCCGTGTTCTCGTCCATGGCCTCAAGGCGGGACTGATCGAGGGCAATGTCATCCTCCGCAGTGGCCTGGCCGCCATCTGCGTGGACAACGAGCAGCAGAACTGGGCGGAGGGTCCGGACAGCCGCAACGTCGTCATCCGCGGCAACGTCATCCAAGACAGCCCCTACAGCCCCTATATGAACTTCGGCCATCAGCTTTCGGGCGCCATTTCCGTCGGGTTTCAACAATACCAGAAGGAGGACGCCGTCCCGAACACCGGCCAGACCTCCCGGAACATCACCATCGAGGACAACCGGATTCTCAATCCGATGTATGCCGGCATCCTCGTCAAAAACACCGACGGCCTGCGCATCGTCAACAATGTTATCGAAAACCCGGTGACCAAAGCCGGCACCGTGCGGAAGGAAACCGATCCCGGCCAAAAGGACTACTACGGCGTTCCCCAAGATGCGGCCATCTTCCTTTATGCCTGCCGCAACGTCACGGTGCAGGGAAACAACATCAAGAACCGCGGCCCTTACTGCCGCCGGGAAGTGGCCCAAATCCCCGGCTTCGCCCGCGAAAAAATCGGGGTGGCGCTCACCGTCCGTCGTCCTGCTGCCCCTTGGCGGGACCGCCCCGAACTCACGTTAGACTGGCAGGTCACCGAGCCACCCAAAACGGACGGCAATATTTTCCTTCAGGTCGTCGACGATCAGGGCGTGGTCCTTTGGGAGACGGAGGAAGCCGCCCGCCCCGCCGCCAGCGCATGGAAACCGGGCAAAGTTAGCACCGGCCCTTACATCGTTCGCTTTTCCGCGAGCACCAACGGAACGTTCAACATTCTCGGCGGCTTCGTTTCCCCTCAAGGGAGGGCCGAACTGGCTGGGACGGACGATGGGGAGCGTCGTTACTTTTTGGGCAGGTTGAAGGTCAGCTCCTCCCGCACCGAATTCCTCCCACCCCAACCGGACATCGGCCTGCTGGGACTGAAGCCATCCTTGAAATCGATCGAACCCGTCTCCCCCAACCAGTTCCGGGCTTTTTACGGATGGGAGATTCTGCAGAAACTCCAGGAAAACTGGACCGTGCTCGTGCATTTCACCGAAGTCAACGGCAAGGGGGAATTCAACGGTGACCACCTCCCCACCCCCCCGACCTCCGCCTGGAGAAAAGGGGCCTCTCTGGTCCTACCCCAACTGGTCAGGGTGCCACCCGGAGCCACGGGCATTTACGACATTCATACCGGCTTGTATAAAAAGCGGGAGGGAGGCCAATTGGAGGTGGCGCAGATCGAGGGGCCATCCGATGAAAGGCGGCGGATCTTGATCGGTCGGGTGAAACTAACGGACGGCAAGGCGGAACTCCTTCCGCTGCCATGAGAAAAAAACAACCCATCCCTTCCCGCATCCAACGGAAAACCGCGGCTTGCGCCCTGCTGGCAGCCGCCCTCTCCATCCCTCTGACTTTGCTGGCGGGAGAGGCACGCCCTCCCCACGCGGGGGAGACCCCCGCCCAGCGGGATGCCCGCATGCGCTGGTGGCGCGAGGCCAAGTTCGGCCTCTTCATCCACTGGGGCGTCTACTCCGTGCTGGAGGGCAAGTACGGTGACCGCGACGATTACGGCGAGTGGATCATGTATTCGAACAAAATACCGATGGCCGAATACAAGAAGCTTCCCGCCAAGTTCAACCCGGTGAAATTCGACGCTAAGGCGTGGGTCAAAATGGCCAAGGACGCCGGCCAGAAATACATCATCATCACCTCGAAGCACCACGACGGCTTCGCCATGTATCGTTCGAAGGTCAGCGACTACAATATTTTTGACGCAACCCCCTTCCGCCGCGACCCGATCGCCGAGCTGGCCGCCGAGTGCAGGAAGGAAGGCATCAAGCTCGGGTTCTATTATTCCCAGGCCCAGGACTGGGGACACCCGGGGGGAGCCGCCGATCCCATCGAAGGTGGCCGCTGGGACCCGGGGCAGGAGGGGAGCTTCGACGAATACCTCGATCGCGTGGCCGTGCCTCAGGTTGGGGAACTGCTTTCCAGCTTCGGGGAGCCCCCTGCGGTGATCTGGTTCGACACGCCGATCGACATGACGCCCGAACGCGGGGCCAAATTTTATCCCCTGCTGGAAAAATACCCCGACCTCATCATCAACAACCGCCTCTACCGCGGATTCCCGGGGGACTTTTCCACCCCGGAGAACTTCGTCCCGGTCACCGGCTATCCTGGAGATTGGGAATCCTGCATGACGATGAACAAGCACTGGGGCTATAACGCCGCCGATCAGGACTGGAAATCCTCGAAGGAGCTGATCCGCAAGCTCGTCGACACCGTGGCCAAGGGCGGCAATCTCCTGCTGAACGTCGGACCCACGCCGAAGGGCGAAATCCCCCAACCTTCCGTGGACCGGTTACGTGAGATGGGACGCTGGTTGCGTGCCCACGGGGAGTCGGTCTACGGCACCCAGGCCGGGCCCTTCACCTTCCTCTCGTGGGGAACAGCCACGCGGAAAGGAAACCGTCTCTACCTGCACGTGTTTGACTGGCCGAAGGACGGCCAGCTGCGGGTCCCCTTAAAGAACGCCGCCAAATCCGCACGGTTGCTCCACGCACCCGGAGCGGAACTAAATGTAACCCGTGAACCCGGCCGGTTGATTTTAAAAGTCCCCACCCAGGCTCCCGACCCTACCAACAGCGTGGTTGTGCTGGATTTGGAGGGTGCGCCGGAAATCGATCCGCCGCCGACCGCGGGGGCCAAAGCGACTGCTTCCGCCGCCCTACCCGGCAGCCCGGCCTCGCATGCCTTGGACGGGACGGCCGAGGGCCGTTGGCGGGCCCCCGAAAAAGTGAAATCAGCCTGGCTGGAGGTGGATCTCGGGCACCCCTGCGAAATCGCCGGACTCGGTTTCGACGAGCCGGATGTTTTTCCGCGTATGGAGCAGCGCTACACCCTGGAGGTGGCGGAGGGGAAAGGCTGGCGCAAACTCGCCGAAGGTCAGACCGACGGGCACGGCGCGCGCCGGGTCATTCCTACGGTCAAAGCGCAAAAATTCCGCATCACCATGGAATGCGCCAAGGGTTCGCCGGGCATCGCCGAGTTCCAACTGTACCGCGCCGAGTGAGGGGCCGGACCATAAAACTTAGAATTCTATATAACCTTGCCGTCCTCCTACTTGCGCCGCTCGCCGCCCAAGCCATCGCGCCGGCGGCACTGAAAACCGAGTTCCTCAAAAACCCGCTTGGCATCGACACAGCCCAGCCGCGCTTTTCGTGGATCATCGAAGACCCGACGCCCGGGGCCAAGCAGGCCGCCTACCAAATCCAGGCGACGAGCCGCCCCGATGGATTCTCCTCGCCGGATTTGTGGGACAGCGGAAAGGTTGCTTCCGACGAAACCCTCGGTCTGGAGTATGCCGGGAAGGCGCTGGCCAGCGGTGCGTCGGTCTGGTGGCGGGTCAAGGTCTGGGACGGCACGGGCAAGGAATCACCCTGGAGCCAGCCAGCCCATTTTTCCATTGGTTTGCTGGAGACAAAAGATTGGAAAGCGAAGTGGATCGGGGCGCCGCCGGACGATTCCGTGTCCGCACACTTCGGTTTTCGTTCCGCCGATGCGTCCTCCGCGGAAACTCCCTTGTGGGTGCAGGTCGAGTTGCCCACGGAGCAGCGGGTGGATGGCGTGGTGCTCTGGGGCGGATGGTCGGTCGAACTCTCCTCCCCGCCGGGTGACGGTTTTCCCGTCCGGTTCAAAATTGAAACGGCCACCCGCCCGGATTTCTCGGATGCACGCCTGGCCATCGATCGCACGCGGGAGGATTTTCCCAACCCCGGCACCGAACCGGTGCGCCTGGATTTTCCGCCAGTGCAGGCGAGCTATGTGCGGCTGACCGCCACCAAGCTGTCCGGTTCCTGGATGCGGACCGGACCATGGACCGGGGTTTGGGACCGCACGAAGGACCGGCCCGTGGCCCGGCCGGATGCCCGCAAAAACAAAACCACCCGCTGGCATCTCGCTCTCGCCGAGATGGAAGTCCTCTCCGGCGGCAAGAACGTGGCCGCCGGGGCCACGGTGACCGCTTCCAGTTCTCTGGAAGATGCCCCTCCGGCCAACGCACCGAAATTTGAAAAAGAAGGATGGAAGCGGACCCACCTGACGGATGGCAGAACCGAGGGCACTCCGGGATCCCTGTCCTCACCACGGCCGGTTCCGCTTCTGCGCCAATCCTTCCAAGTTGCCAAACCGGTCAAACGCGCCACGCTTTACGCCACCGCCTTGGGCAACTACGAGGTTCGCCTCAATGGTAAAAAAGTCGGCGACCAGAAACTGGCCCCGGGCCTCCTCAACAACGGGAAGCGCATGCTCTATCAGACGCACGATGTGACCCATCTGGTTCGTTCCGGCGAGAACGCCATTGGGGTTCTCCTCGCTGATGGTTGGCATCGACAACGGGCACGCACCGATCTCTTCGGTAGCGCCCAGCGTCTCGTCTCCGATCGCCCCTCGCTGTTTCTCGCCCAGATGGAACTCGAGTATGCCGACGGTTCCCGCGAGACCATCTCCACCGATGCGACCTGGCAGTGCCATGGCGACGGACCGTGGCGCTATGCCTCGATGTATGACGGGGTCACCTACGACGCCCGCCGGGACGTTCCCGGCTGGGACAACCCAAGCCCCCTCGGCCCCGGTTGGCAACCGGTTGTCGTCAGATCCCACCCGGCCGAACTCTCCGCGCAGAGGCACCAACCGATCGAGGTGCTCGGCGAATATTCCGCCACCAAGGTCGCCACACCCCGGTCGGGGGTGAGCATTCAGGATTTCGGAACTTCGATGGCTGGCTTTTGCCGGATCACCGCGGACGGACCACCTGGGGCCGTGGTCCGTCTGCGCTATGCCGAGGCGCTCAAAGCCGACGGCAGCCTCTTCGTCGAAAACCTCGACGGTCTTTACGACAACGCCGACACCTTGATTCTGGATGGCCAAGGCCCGCACACGTTCGAGCCCGATTTTACCTACCATGGATTTCGCTATGTCGAGGTGACAACCACGGGTGGCGGCAAAGTCGCAGATTTACGGGCCTTGGCGGTCGGCAGTGCCGCGCCCCAGACCGGTTATCTGGAAACTTCCGACCCGCGCCTCAACGCTCTGACCGCGATGATCGAACGTTCCTACCGGTCGAACATGATGGGCGTGAACGTGGACGTAGCCGGACGCGACGAGCGCAACGCCTGGATGGGCGACTGCCTCCTCACCCAGGTCCAAGCGATGGCGTGGCTGATGGATGTTTCCACCTATCTGGCCAACACCGTGCAAAGCATCAGCGATGGCGTGAATGACGAGGGACTGCCCCACAGCAACGCGGTCCGCACCCAGCCTCCCCGCCAACCGGCGGAGGCTTTCTATGCCGACAGCGGCCTCGTTGCCGCCTGGACCGCCTGGCTGAACTACGCCGACCGGAAAACCCTCGAGGCGGGCTACGCCATGGCCGCGCGCTTCATGGACGCCGTCGCCGCCGGATCGAAGGACGGCCTGCCGGGCGACAACTACCAGGTGACATTCGGCGACTGGCTTTCCTGCCGCATGGCCATCCCGCCCGGGGCAAAAGATTGGGGTAAATTCGGCGGCCACGGCGCGCCCGATGATCTCTATGGAGCCGCCGTCTGGGCGCAATCGGCCGATCTCACTTCGCGGATGGCCACAGCCTTGGGAAAACAGGAGGAATCGCGGCGCTACGCGGAAATGCGCGACCGGACGCGTCAGGCCATCCTGGAAAAGTTCGTCCGGCCGGGCGGGAAAATCGTGGGCGGCGCCGGCAAGCGCTATGCGGAACTGGTGCCAGGCCTGCCGGAACCGGGCGGCGCGGAGGAGCAGTCCAATTACGCGCTCCTGCTCGGGATGGAGCATCTGCCACCCGAGCGCAGGGAGGCATCGCGCGATCGTCTCCTTGAGGCGATTGAAAAATACCAAGGCCATCTTTCCACCGGAACACCCACCACGATCTATCTGCTGCGCTATCTCGCCGGGAACGGCCAACAAGACTTGGCCTACCGGCTCGTCATGCAGCCGGCCTACCCGTCATTTGGTTTCATGGTCGATCAGGGCGCCACCGCCATGTGGGAGCGATGGGATGCCTACCTCCCGCAGCTCGGTTTCAACCCGGCCAATATGAACGGCCTCAACCACATCGGGTTCAACTCGGTCTATGAATGGATCTTCGGCTCGCTCACCGGCATCCGCCCCGATCCCGAGCGTCCCGGTTACAAACACTTCTTCATCGAACCCAAGCCCCCGCAGGAACTCGAATGGGTCAAGGCCCGCTACGACTCGGTGCGCGGACCCATTGCCGTGGAGTGGAGGAAAAAGGGAGGTGCCTTGAACCTGAAAGTAACCGTGCCCCCCAACACCACGACCACGCTCAAAATGCCCGATGGAACAGCCAAGCGACTCGAAGCCGGCCACCACACGTTATCCGTTCCAGAACAGAGGAAGCCATGAAACCCACCCTCCCTCTCCTCACCGCCCTGCTCCTCGCGCCGCTGGCCGCCCACGCCATCGCCCCGACGTCGCTGAAAACCGAATTTCTCGAAAACCCGCTCGGTCTCGACACGACCAAGCCGCGCTTTTCGTGGATCATCGAAGACCCGACGCCCGGAGCAAAACAGACCGCCTACCAAATCCAAGCGGCGAGCCGTCCTGATGGATTCTCCACCCCGGATTTGTGGGATTCCGGCAAGGTGGTGTCGGATCAGTCCCACCTCGTGGCTTATGCCGGCAAGCCACTCTCCTCTCGCCTGCAGGTGTGGTGGCGCGTGAAAACTTGGGACCGGGACGGCCAGGAAAGCGACTGGTCGTCACCGGCTTCCTTTGAACTCGGTTTGCTCGACCGCAGGGATTGGACCGCGCAATGGATCGCCGTGCCCGACGAAATCCCCGATCGCTCGGAGACCTCGAAAATCTGGGCCCGCCACACCGCACAACCCGGCCCGGACCACGCCAAGAATGTCGAGTTTCTCCTCAGCCACTTCCCGCCCGTGCCGCTCTTCCGCAAAGACTTCAAAGTCGAGGGCGAGGTCCGCCGCGCTCGTCTCTACCTCGGCGTACGCGGGTATGCCGTGCCCAGCCTGAACGGCCGCCGCGTTTCCGACCGCCGTCTCGATCCGGCCTACCGGGAATACGACTTCAAGACGCACTATGTCACCCTCGATGTCAAGGACCTGGTGAAACCGGGCTCCAATGTTCTCGGGCTGGAACTCGGCGGCGGTTGGCACGGCATCGGCGAAGAACGCACCATCAGCCAGGTCGAGACCCACCGCAAACGCAGCGAATGCTTCATCGCGCGGCTCGACCTCGAGACCAGCACGGGACACTCGACCATTGTCTCGGACGATACCTGGACCACCACACCGGGCCCCACGGTGAAGAGCGTTTTCTTTGCCGGCGAGGCCTACGATGCCAACCGCGCCCTGCTGGGCTGGGATACGACCGGGTTCGATGCCGCCGCCTGGGCCCGCGCGAAAATCGTGCCGGAAGGAACAGAGCAGCTTATCCCCATGCTCCTCCCACCCGAGCGGAGGCTCGACACGATCAAGCCGGTCAAGCGCTATCAGGTCGGCGAGAATACGTGGGTCTTTGATTTCGGCCGCATCTTCCCCGGGGTGGTCCGCCTCAAGGCGAAACTGCCCGCCGGCACCACGATCATCCAGCGCTGGGAGCAGAACAACGGCAGCGCTACGCCCGCGCATTATTATGACACGCCCGTCCAGGCCCCGGCGGGACCCGACCGCCTGATCGGCAAGGCCAACGGCGTGGTCTCGCCGCCGCTCAAAACATCCGCCTGTTACGTCTACACCGCCAAAGGAGGCGCGGAGCCCGAAGAATGGACGCCGGAGTTCGACTACCAGTCCATCCGCTACGTGGAGGTGATCGGCTACCCCGGCGAACCGCCGCTCGATCTGCTCGAGGGCAGCATCCAGCAGACGGACTTTCGCCGCATCGGCGGGTTCCAGACCTCCGACCGCACAATCCAGACGGTCACCGATCGCCTGCTCGACACCCTCACCTATTGCACCCATGGCATCGTGCAGGACAATAACTGCGCAGAGCGCCAGCAGGGCAACACCTGCATCGTGGCGGCCAATTACGATGCCATGGCCTTCACCTACGACCTCCCCCAATACACGCGCAAGGCTCTCGATGGGCTCCGGCTCAATACCGTGGACGGCATCCCGCCCGAAATCCTCCACACCCGCGGCCGCGGCAGCCTGAAGCGCGACGACATGATCTCCTTCCACGCGGCCGCCGCCTTCCTGCCGTGGAAGGCGTGGCTCTTCACCGGCGATCCGTCGATCCTCGAAGCGCACTACCCGCTGATGAAAGGCTTCATCGACCGCTTTGCCGACGAGGTCGAAAACCGCATGGAGAAGCTGCGCTGCTGGGGAGACTGGGGCGATGCCTGGATGGGCGACGATCCGCGCCGTCCGCCCACCCCTTTCCTCGACAACCTGCCGCATGGTTACGAGAAAGCCACCGCCAAACTCAAGGCCAACCCCAACGACCCGGTCGATCTGGGCGTGTTCCCGATCAACACCTCGATGGCCCTCACCTCTGCCGCCCGCTACTACGGCGCGCTGCGGAAAACCATCCGCACGGCGGATATGCTCGGAAAAAAGGAGGATGCCGCCGCCATGAGTGACCTCGCTGCGCGGATCAAAGCGAAATTCATCCAAACCTACTACCAGGTGGACAAGAAAACCTTCGGCAGCCAGACGGCCGATGCCGACGCCCTCCAGTTCGGCCTGGTCCCGGATGGCAACGAAGCCGCCGTGGCCCGCTCCCTGCGCGACGATGTCATGGAAAAATCCGGCGGCCACTTCACCGGCGGCTACTATCTGGACGCCACCGCGGCGATGCTCGCGGCCCACGGCTACGCCGACGAGGCCGCGGCCGGACTGCAAAGCCTTACCTACCCCAGCCTCGGCCAGGTGCTCGTCAAGTGGGATCACCACGCCATGCCGGAAGGGGCACGGGGGTCGCGCCAAGCCACTGGCATCGGGGGCAACCGCCGGATCCAGGCCGACAAGTGTCCGCCCGCCCGCTGGGGTTATGACACCCTCGCCGGGATCAAGCCCCTCCCTGAAGGTCCGGGCTTCCGCCGGTTTGAGTTGTCGCCCTGCTTCCCCGCGAACATCGTTTCCGCCGGCGCCTGGCATGAATCGCCCTATGGCAAAATCACGAGCGCGTGGGAAAAAAAGGGGGATTCGATTCGCTGGAACGTGACCATCCCGTGGAACACGACCGCCACGGTGAAACTGCCCGGCCTCCAGGCCGTCACCGTCAACGGCCAAAGCAAAAAGGACAGCGCCTTCGACCTTCCCGCCGGGAAATGGGAGATCACGGCGAGGGATAAAGTGGATTCATCCCTGCCTGGAAAATAACCCAATTCATGAGTTTTAGATTCCATAATTGGGATGGATTAGATACAAAGACTTAGTTTCGAAAGCGTAGCCCAAAATATTCAACCAACCCAACGAAAGGACAACCCCATGAAAAAGAAGTTCTCCGTCTTTCTTTCCAATGTCGGCACCTGTAGCGACCGCTATTGCTCGCAATACGCCACGCCCTTCAGCATTCGCGAACTTTTCAAGCGGGCCGCTTCCATCAAGGAACTCGGCGGCATCGACCTGGTGGGGACTTGGAACATCTCCCCCGCCACGGCCAAGGAAGTCGCCGGCTACCTCAAGGATTCGGGGCTGACTCTCGTTTCCATCGCGCCTGATCTTTTTGCCTCCCCGCAGTGGGGCAAGGGCAGCCTGAGTTCGGTGGATCCCAAAATTCGTCAGGCGGCTCTCGACCAAATCCGCCAGA
>Ga0214923_10005277_pt1 | contig 15120 bp, 17 predicted proteins | sample LL1510_MetaG_FD_177993 | JGI IMG/M metagenome (GOLD analysis project Ga0214923, IMG submission 177993) | Freshwater microbial communities from Lake Lanier, Atlanta, Georgia, United States - LL-1510 | ecosystem: Environmental > Aquatic > Freshwater > Lake | place: USA: Georgia | collected...
AAGCACGCCAGCCTCTGCACAACTTGGAGCAAGTTCGGCTGGTGGTGGTTCAGGAACCATGTCGCGATATGTCGGACCATTCTTCGGATCAAACACGGTCACCATTCCTTCAAATCTGAAAATGGATCCGTGCACAACTGGGATACCGAGCTTGACGCTTGCGTCATTCAGCACATAACGACTTGGGAAGTTGTCTGCGCCGTCAACGATCACGTCATAGCCAGCAATGATCTCCATGATGTTGCTCGCGTCCAAACGCGTGTCGTAGGTAACTACATCAACATCTGGGTTCAACATCGTCAGTGTCTTCTTTGCCGAGTCAACTTTGCGATCGCCGATGCGATCAATGTTGTGCAAGATCTGACGCTGCAAGTTGCTGGCATCCACTTCATCCATATCTACAATGCCGATAGTGCCTACGCCGGCAGCAGCCAAATACAGCGCAGCTGGGCTACCAAGTCCACCAGCACCGAGCAACAACACTTTGCTTGCAAGCAGTTTTGCCTGACCTTCAACACCAACTTCTGGCAACAAAATATGTCGCTGATAGCGATTGCGCTGCTCAGCAGTCAACGACGCAGGTGTGCCCCACTGACGACCTTCGTCTTTCCACTTACCAAATCCACCTGCCATCGAAACAACATTTGTGTAGCCAAGTTCCTGCAACGTCTTTGCAGCGAACGCGCTACGAACACCACCTGCGCAGTAGACCACGATCGGCGCGTTTTTATCGGTGATCTTGCTCTCGATCTGTGCTTCAAGATGTCCACGTGGAATATGAATCGACAGCGGCAATGTTCCCTGCTCGAATTCGTCGGGTTCGCGCACGTCAAGGGCCAGGGTTGAGCCTGTGGCTAGACGCGCGGCGGCGTCGGCGGTATCAACTTCAACAATCTGTGATTTTGCTTGTGCAAGTAGGTCTCTAAAACCGGCCATATAAGTGACAAATCCTCCGCCTAATACCCTACCGTTCTAGTCGGGTTTTAAAACTCAGAGGGAACGACAGAGCAGGGGCAAAACTTCAGAGATACCGGCGTTGATCACGACATCCGCCCGATCATCCATCTCGGTTGGCTGACCATTAACGATGATGAATGCCGCTCCTGCAGCCTTTGCCCTCGGCACAGCGTTGGCGGCTGGATACACCGACAGAGAAGTTCCCACGGCCAGAAGCACATCACACTCTTCGCTCGCCGCTAACGCACTTCCAATCACATCAGGCTCAAGTGGCTGCCCAAATAAAATCGTGTCGCTTTTCAATATGCCACCGCACAATTCACATCTCGGATCCACATCACCTGCAATCACTCGCGCCAACGCATCCACCATCGGCTTACGGTCCTTGCACCCCCAACAACATGTGCGATGAATTGTGCCGTGTACTTCCAGCACCTTCATCGGATCATGTCCTGCGCGTTGATGCAACTCGTCGACGTTCTGCGTAATGATGGCGTTAAGGACGCCACGGCGTTCAAGTTCAAGTAGTGCAAAATGTCCTGCATTTGGTTGCGGATCATTATCAATCCAACGAACTCTGTTGCGCCAAGATTTTTGTCGCAGTTCACCATCTTCCAAATAGTGAGTCAGGGTTGCGGCACGTTCTGCATCTGGATCTTTTGTCCACAATCCATTGGGGCCGCGAAAGTCTGGAATTCCGGAATCTGTCGAGATGCCCGCACCAGTTAATACGGTGATGCGTTTGGACGACTGCAAAATGCCCTGTGCGATCTCTATTTTTTCTTGTAATTCTTGATTCATCACCCTGCTATCTTGCCAAACTCGCGCACACAAGTGGCCATGAACGAATTACACATTGAAAAAACTCTTGTTGTGGTGCCCTGGCTGGACCCGATTGTCGATGAAGTCGGGTTCGATGTGTTCTCTCGGTATGCCGAAATGTTTTGGCTCCCAGTCATGGGGCCAAGTGCGATGTGGATCATGCGACGCATCGTGATGGGTTTTGCCGAGTTTCCTGGTGGTTACGAGATGGACACTCAAGAGATCGCACTCGCCGTTGGCTTGTCATTCACGCAGGGTGCCAACTGTCCATTTAGCCGTGCATTGCGCCGCTGTCAGTGGTTTGGTGCAGCACAAAGCGTGCAAGGTGGTTTAGCTGTGCGCATCAAACTTCCACCGGTCTCACGCCGCCAGATTCAACGCTTCCCTGTTTCGCTCAAGCAATCACTCGTAGCGTGGCCGGTTGAATCCACCGACCATCAAAAACTTGTCGAGCGAGCAAAACTTGTTGCAAACGCACTGATCACCACCGGTGACGATTCAGATTTGTTGGAATCTCGACTTACGCGGATCGGAATTCCAATTGGGATTGCGGCTCGTGTTGTGGGCGATCTAATTGGTAGGAAGATTGGCGACTCAACCACGGCACAAAGTTCTCCATAAACGCCCAGCTCGTGCGATGGAGCGCCGAAGGACCATACCCCTGCAGCGCCGTGCGATGTTTTGGACACGGATAGCCCTTATTGGTCTCAAAACTCCACAACGAATAGTCGTTTGCATATTCGCGCATCATTCTGTCTCGCGAAACTTTTGCCAATACCGAAGCAGCCGACACCGACAACACTGATGCATCAGCCTTTACCTGTGTCACCACATTCGAAATATGTGGCGACACAAAGTCCCATCGACCATCTATCACTGCAGTTGCTTTACTTACATCGATCTGTTTCGCCAAACTTTCGATCGCCCGTTTGGTGGCCAATCGTTGGGCAGCATTCATGCCCAACGCATCGCATTCGGCGTGTGTCACGTATCCAATCGACCATGCAGCACACGTTGCTGCCACATGATCAAACATTTCTTCTCGCCGAATTTCAGACAATTGTTTTGAGTCGCGCGCACCACCCATGAGCGTCGCCGCATCGTCGCTTGCAATTACATCTCGCGAAAGCACAGCTGCACCAATCATCAGTGGCCCGGCCCATGCACCTTTTCCCACTTCATCTATTCCGATAACAAGCGACGAGCCCTTGCGCAACAACACTCGCTCTACTTGGGTCGTTGGTGTTTCTTTCACTGCAACGAAATCTGTACCGCACCGCCGACGAAACTACCTGCACGCCACCATGCTCCGCTTTGCAGCAACGCTGCGGCAGTTGGTGCATCTACTGCAGCGAGCAATCCACCCGAAGTTTGTGGGTCAAAACACAATGCAGCCGCTGCGGCATTGTCAGCAATATCAACAAAATTTCCCTCTACATAGTCACGGTTACGTGGATCTCCGCCGGTGCGCACACCGCGTTCCGCTGCTTCTCTCGCACCCGGATACGCCTGTAATGCACTTGCTTCAATCGCTAGGGCTACTGCACTTCGTTCTGCCATCTCCCAGCCGTGGCCAGCGAGTCCGTAGCCCGTCACATCAGTTACCGCATGCACGCCTGCGCCAAAACTTTGTAATTGCTCAGACGCCTCACGATTCAATGTGCGCATCCCCGCAATAGCTGCAGATTTATCCGCTTCAGATCCACCCGCAAGTGCAAGACCAGTGCCAAGCTGTTTCGACATCACTGCAACATCGCCGACTTTGGCGCCACTCTTACGGAAAATACGTTGCGGGTTGACAACACCTTGTACAGCAAGACCAAAGATCGGCTCTGGATTACGAATGGTGTGACCACCCGCAATGCTTCCGCCAGCTTCTGCGACCACCAATGCAGCTGCTGCAAATATTTGAGCGATAGCAGTTGGAGGAAAGTGCTCTGGAAACGCCGCGATATTGACAGCCATCACTACGCGGCCGCCCATTGCAAATACATCGCTGCACGCATTGGCTGCGGCGATCGCTCCAAAATCGCTTGGGTCATCAACGAGCGGTGGGAAAAAATCAGTTGTGCTCACCAAGGCCACATCATCGGTCACTTGGTAAACGGCTGCGTCGTCAAAAGGAGCAAGGCCGACAAGTAGCGCAGGATCAAGTGACGCTGGAAAGTCGCTCACCAAGTCGGCAAGCAATGATGCACCCCATTTGGCTGCGCATCCACCACACGAGGTCCACTCGGTGAGACGTAACGGCGAGAGGCTTGGTGAATTACTGGTATTGCTCATACTGAAAAGCCTAGAAGCAGTGTCTCTCCTGTCGATTCGACAGTGCTCCACGTTGGGTCGCAGATGCCCGCATCGAGTTTGACTCCTGCTGGTCCAGAAACTTCCCACAGCAGCGCAGGCTTTTCGCCGTGCCAGCGAATACCAAAGCTCACGGTATGCAGCGGACCTGCAGCGACACGATGACACTCCAAATTTGCACCTAGCCACAATCGCGGAATGCCACGACCAAAAACTTGCACCGATCCATCACGCTGCACTGCGACCATTTTTTCTTCTACCCACGCAATTGCGCGAATGTCGGCTGGCATGACGTTCGGCGGTTCTGCAGCACTACTCATGCGCAATTGGGCAGCAGACACATCGTCGGCTGCGCGATTCTCGCCCATCCGCGAAAACACAAATTGGGCAGCGAACAAAGCACGCTCAACATCCCACGGCAGTATTGAAGATTTCTTATTCTCTTTCAACAGGGTTTCCACGCATTGTGCAAGACGCGCAGCGTGATCAACACGAATCTGTGCCGAATCACCAGTCAATTTCTCGCCCATTCGCAGCAATTCCTGAAGCGTCAAGATGTATGCAACCGGATCATTTGCACAATCTCCACCTGCACCAGTCGCCCAGTCTTCAATTTCGTGTCCACTCAAGATCAATGCATCACTTCGCAGACGCGCGACAAGCGGGGCAACTGCGCCTTCGGGAACGATCACATACCCGGCTTGCTCAACTGACTTGAGCCAACCCTTCTGCAACTGTTCGAATGACGGCAAGCGCTCCACATCGACATTCGCAACATCATTGTTAGGCGCTCGCAATGCAACACGCAATGTGCTGCCGTGCGCAACAGGAAACACCACGCTGCCAGTTGGCAACTCGATGCCCTTTGCACCACGCGGGCTTGGCGTGCGCGACGAAATGAGATCTGGTCGCGTAAACGCAACCGCAATTGGCAATGTCGACTCGTTCGTAATCTCGATCACTACTAGCCCACCAGCATCTGCAACGGCGTATACGCGCTGAATTGCATCTCCACCAGGTATTCGTAGGCGTGTTTCGACAACAGGCACTCCGGCACGTCGTGTTTGTCGCACGCTTGGTTCGGTAGATGGATCGTGCCAGCGATCATCGGCAGCAATGTGCCAGTCAAGAACTTGCGATCCATCATTCAGTCGTACAGAACCTCGTTCATTGACAATTGCGTTCCATCCGCCAGCCCTTATTCCCAACACATGGGCAGCAGGACGAACGCGTGCACTCAATGAAATTGACGAGATAACACCTTGTGAATTGGACATTATTCAGACCTACTTGATCGCGACAGTAAATCGCGCAACGATTCTTCTGCGCTTTTTGTACCCTCGCACACAAGAGCAACCTGCTCTGCAATTGGCATCTCAATACCATGCTGTCGCGCAAGCTTGACAACGGCAGAGGAGCTTTTTACTCCCTCGGCCACCATGTTCATTGAGCCCACAATAGTTGCGATGGACTCACCTTTACCCAGCCGCACACCCACTTGAGTGTTGCGACTCTGCATCGATGCGCACGTAGCCATGATGTCGCCCATCCCTGCGAGTCCAGAAAAAGTAACCGGCTGCGCACCAAGTGCAACGCCAAGCCGCGACATCTCTGCCAAACCACGGGTGATGAGAGTTGCTTTTGCGTTGTCACCAAAGCCAAATCCTTGCGAAATTCCTGCCGCAATCGCAATTACGTTTTTCACCACTCCTCCAACTTCGCAACCAACTACATCTCGATTGGTGTACAAACGAAATGTTGGACGAGAAAACAATTCCTGCAACCTCAAGGCAACAGCATCGTCTGCGCATGCAACAACACTTGCGGCAGGCTGACCTTGCAATATTTCGTGGGCAAGATTCGGTCCACTGAGTACTGCTCGCGGGTTGTTTGGTAACTCGGCTGCCAGCACTTCGCTCATCCGCAACAGTGTCTCGCTCTCCAAACCCTTAGACAAACTCATAATTGGCACATCAGTTGCCACAAACTTCGCAACCTGCTGTGCCACGTGGCGAAAACCCTGCGAGGGCACGGCCATCGCAATTACGTCTGCGTCACTTACTAATTGCTCAAGATTTACCGATGCCCCAAGCTCAGCGGGTAACACGTAGTCACCGAGATAGACGCGGTTGGTGTGTTGGCTATTGATTTCTTCTGCCAGTTCCAAGCGCCTTGTCCAGAGCGTCGTCGCGGCGTTTTGTGACACCAATGTGGCGATTGTGGTGCCCCATGATCCAGCACCCACCACACACACTCGAGTCGTCACAGTCGCCAAGGTTAGGCGAGCACAGCTACATCGACACTGTCACCAATAGGCTACGAAAATGGTCGATTCGTCCAATTCGTCCGCGCAATCCGCGTCCCCCATTGCTGTCATCGTTCCCATTAAAGCCTTCGAGCAAGCTAAAGATCGACTCTCAAGCGTGCTCAACGCAGATCAGCGCAAACATCTCGCCCGCACCACTGCTCTCGGAGTGATCGAGTCTGTAAGACCCACGGCCATCTTTGTTGTTTGCGACAATCCCGAAGTTTCGCAGTGGGCAGAGTCGCATGGGGCAACTGCAGTGCGCCAGCCAGAACCTGGATTGAACTCTGCGGTTCAGGCGGGCATTGCGGCAGCTCATAATTTTGACAGAGTGATGATCGTTCATAGCGACTTGCCACTGCCTCACAGGCTTCGCGATTTACTCGATGCAACTGCTGCAAGTAACACAGTTTCGATTGTGCCCGATCGGCACCGCGACGGAACCAACGTATTGGTCATCCCTTCAGGTGTGGGGTTCGAGTGCCACTACGGTGCAAACAGCTTTGAGGCTCACAAGGCCGAGGCAAACAAACTAGGACTACTACTTCAGATCATCGATGATGACGAGCTCGCACTCGACATCGACACACCGGATGACTTACTTGCTCTGCCAACTCAGTGGCTTGAGCAACACAACATCACTCTTTTTTGACATAAAAAAAGACCGGAGGGCCAAAGCCCTCCGGTCTCACAGTTCTCCGAACCGATTTGTTTATTGGCTAAGGCCTTATTTCTTCTTAGCGGCCTTTTTTGCCTTCTTGCGCTTGGCTGGGGCCTTCTTAGCGGCCTTTTTTGCCTTCTTGCGCTTTGCTGGTGCCTTCTTAGCTACTTTTTTTGCTGCCTTTTTGCGCTTTGCTGCCATGATTTTCTCCTTGGTTAGGTATTACTTTTTACGGTTTGGATTCAATTCACTCTTCAGCGTTGAGCTTGAAGTGAACTTCATTGCTGTACTGGCTGGAACTTGAACCGGTGCACCCGTTTGTGGGTTACGGCCAACTCTCGCCTTGCGGCTCGAAGTGCTGAACGAGCCAAAGCCCGGCCATGCAACTTTCTCACCCTTAATTGCTGAGGCTACGACCAGTTCAAAAAAAGCTCCGATTGTCTTCTCGGCTTCCGCCTTGGAGACTCCTGCTTTTTCTGACACTGCATCTATGAGCTCTGCTTTTGTCATTGCTTACCTTGCTTTCTCGGTTTCGGATTACCGCTTCGTCATATATTTGAGTAGGTCTGCAGACAAATTGCAAGCATTGAACGGTTTTGCGTCCGATTTTTGAAAGCGAATCCCAAAAATCTTCGCGGTTCAAAAATTTGTTTGCACATCAAAAAATTTTCGACATTCGTGCACAGATTTCGGAATTTCACGACGCTGATGGTCGCCCTAGCAACGCCGAGCAGTTTGATGATGCATTTCCGCCGAAGATGGGATAACCCTTATGGGCATTGGGTTTGCCGACCGTTCAGATTGCCGAAATCTCGTTTTCATTGGCAATATTTCATCTTCCACACGGATTCACAATGAACTCGTTGCCAGTACAGACAATCAGGGAAATTCCGTCCCAAAAGCAGCGCACATCGCCCAAAATTTTGGAAATTTCTGGCCAGAAAAATATTTTAAAAAAATTTCAAAAAAATTCCCGAAAACAGTCCAAATTTCCCGAAATTGCGAAAAAGTTCTCAAAAGTTCCCTTGGGAGAAAACTTGCAAGTTTAATTTTTGATAACAACTTTGAACCCCGTAACTACAACGGGTTCCAACAGGATCGAAGTTGCGAGTATCCACCATCCACTCGAGTCGACACAGCACAATGAGCAACGTTGCTTACACACGACTCGCACTCTGATCAGAATCTTGAACTCGGTGAAACCGATCGCCGACTGTTCGAAGCAGATTCTGCAACTTCTCGAGCCACACGTGTCGTACTTGACACTTCTGTTCTTGTTGCAGATCCAATGAGCATGCTCAACTTCGTGGGCTGCGATGTTGTGATTCCACTCACCGTTGTAGAAGAGTTAGACGGACTCAAAACTCGCATGGACGACGTCGGTCGATCTGCACGCACTGCACTTCGAACTATCGAAGACTTGCGCAAAAAAGCTGGTGGCTCACTGGCACAGCCAATGCGTGTCCACGAAGAGCCGGACTATGGAACTGTGCAGATTGAAGTCAATGGGATCCAACGCCACCTCCTGATTGAGCACGGTTTAGACCCAGAAATCCCTGATAATCGCATCATCGGTGCGGCCCTCGGCCAGGCCAGGGTTGCGCCAACTCGCATGATCTCTAACGACGCTGCCCTGCGTATTAAGGCTGCCCATCTGGGCCTTCAAGCCGAGGAACACCAACCAGTTGGCGCTGGGCAAACAACTCGGCCAATGGGTTGGGTCACCATCGATACCAGCGTCGAAAACATTGACTCGCTCTACAGCAGTGGCGGCATCGAAGTTTCGTCGCTCAACACCCCTGGCCCATTTGTAGAAAACAATTTTGCAGTTGTCCGCAGTGGCTCGCAATCTGCACTGACTCGTTGCGTCAACAATGAGCTCAAAGTTCTCGCCCACAATGCACCAGAAGCATGGGGACTTCGAGCTCGCAGCAAAGAACAGCGTTTCTCTCTCGAGTTATTACTCGACCCCGAAGTCACAGTGATTGCACTTGATGGCAGAGCCGGCACGGGCAAAACCGTCATGGCAATCGCAGCAGGTCTCGAACAAGTTGTTGAGTCACGTCGCTACGAGCGTCTCGCGGTATATCGCCCACTCGTGCCTGTTGGTCGTGCCGATGTTGGTTTCCTGCCAGGTGACCTCAATGAAAAGCTCGATCCATGGATGGCAGCAATTCACGATGCGATTGTTGCGCTCACGGATCAGCGTTCAAGTCGAGATGCAGTCGGACTCATCGACGATCTCACCGATCGCGGGCAACTTACGCTCGAGTCGGTTACCTTCCTGCGAGGGAGATCACTTCAGCAACAATTCGTCGTGGTTGATGAAGCACAAAACCTCGAGCCGACGACTCTCAAAACCATTCTCACCCGCATCGGCGAGGGCACCAAAGTGGTATTCACAGGTGACACAAGCCAGATCGATGCCCCCTACATGGGCGAGACCAATAACGCTCTCGCCGTTCTCATACACGCTTTCGCCGGACAGAGATGCTTTGGGCACGTGACTCTGGCTGCATGTGAGCGCAGCGAAGTGGCCAGCCTGGCCGCCGAATTGCTCTAGCAAAACCAAATTCTTTTCAGAAAGCTCAGACCTCAACTGGACATAACTAGTACATCTCTGCTTAGGGTTGACTAACAAGATCCAAAGCAATGGAGGTTTCCATGAGCGATGTGTATCAAGAGGGTAATTATCTCGACGCCTGCGACGACGAACCCGAGCAGTTTGTTGTGCAAGGAACGCTCGAAGGGTGGGCACATCTTGCCAATTGCAAAGGTTACGCAAAGCTCTTTTTTGGTAAAACTGCCGAGCGCCCGCAGGCCAGGGTGCGTCGAGAATTCAAAGCCCACTCGCTGTGTGTTACTTGTGCTGTGAAGCCAAACTGTCGCTCGTTTGCGCGCAATAACCACGAATACGGGTTTTGGGGAGACGAAAACGAAGAGTCGCGACACGAAGCTGGCTTCACTCTTTCGTCGCCGATTGGAGTTCGCATCACTCCGATCATTCTCTAGCAATCGAGAACATCGCCGACGGCCACTGCTATGTCGGTTTGAACTCGACAAGCCTGCCAAACTAGAAACATGCCTGTTCATTCGATCGCTACAAACGACATCACAAACCCCGGCGACTACGTCACTCGCTTTATCGAAAACATCGAGCAAAGTCACTTCACTGCCGCAATGGACATGGTGTCAGATGACTGCGAATACGACAATGTTCCAATCACCAAGGTGTTTGGCAAAGAGGCAATGATCCAGATTTTGTCGGACTTTTTAGCTGCAGCCACCAAGGTGGAGTGGCTCATCCATCACCAGGTCAGCAACGGCGACATGGAACACGGTGTGGTCATGAACGAACGCACCGACCGCTTTGAAATGGATGGCCGCTGGATTGAACTTGACATCGCAGGGCTCTTTGTAGTGAGCAATGGGAAGATCGCCCTCTGGCGCGACTATTTCGACCGCGAATCGTTTACAAAGGCGCTAGCTACCAAATAAACGCGCTCGCTAACAAATAGCAGCTAGGCATAGCGCTGAAGCATTTGCGCAGCGGTTCGCTTACCTAAATCCCTTAGCGCCGCAGGCTCTTGGACTTGCACGCCGTCTCCTGCTCGTAACAGCAACCTCGCCAGCCAATGCTCGCTGCCAACCGCCATCGTTACAAGAGTGCTGCCATCGGCGTTGATCTCGCGCGACATATACGGGTACGACTCAACAACCCATCTGGCGGAGGGTTCAACTCTCAGCGTCACATGCAGATCTGCATCATCAAACCATGCAGAGCCGTCCGCCACCCTCTTTGTCGCAGAGTCTGGCTCAGAAAAATTACCGGTTGCCTCAAGTTTTTCGATTCGATCAATCCGAAACTCGCGCAACTCGCCCGACTTGTCATCGTCCGCCGACACGTACCAGTTTCCACCGCGCTCAAACACACTGCGAGGAATGATTGTGCGTTCGGACCGAGTGGCAGAGGCTGGTGTGAAATATGTGATCAACAAATGTGCGCCAGGTGCAACTGCATTACGCAATTCCTCAAGATAGGCAACTGGCTTTAGATCGACTACGACTACTCCATCGTCGGATGGCAACAATGGTCGCAATTTTTTTAATGCCGTTGCTAGCGGGCCATTTTTATTAGCACCCGGCAATCGCAATGCCGCTTTACCCATCACGGTCAGCGCAAATACTTCAGCCGAGTTCAGTTGCAATGGTCGAGAAAACATCAACGGAACTTCCGCGACTACTTCGTCTTCGTCCACGAACACGTCGATGAGCGCGTCGGGCGAATACGGCGGAACACCACACACCGAGGCCATCATGATGTCGTCTACTAACTCAGCTTCTGAAAGCTTGAACTGTTTTGCCATGTCCGACAATTTGACCCGCTTGCGCTCCACCAGCCAGGGCAACATGACCATCAACCCAGCCACGCGCTCGGCAGCCCCTCGCGGGCCTCTGCGAGATCGACGAAGTGCCATTAGTTGCTTGCCGCGATCTTTTTGAGGTGACTCACAATATGTTCCCTGACGCGAGGTGGCCCCAAGACTTCAGCACGATCGACCATCGCAAACAGCCAGACTCGAAATGCGCTTAGATTCGCGCACGGGATCGCGAACTCGATTGCACCATCACTTCGTTCGCGCAACACAGCACCTTCACCAAATTCGGCTTTCACTCGTTGAGCAAGCGCGGCATCTATTAATACTTTGGCAACTGCATCATCACCATCGCCCTCGGCAAGTAATTCCAGTTCTGTTGGCACAGCCTTTGCTAAATCAAACCCCTCAGGTCGGCTAAAAGATTGCGCGTCTCCGTTGGTGATTTCGCCTTCGATCCGATCGACTCGAAACACTCGCTGTGCTTTACGCAAGTGATCAAAGCCAACGATGTACCAAAATCCACCACGCGACAACAGCCCATATGGGTCTACTTGTCGATCCTGACCTTTATACACAAACTTGAGAGTTCGATGCTCCACAACTCCTGCAGCAAGTGCCGGCATCTGTTTGTCATCCATCTGAATATTGACGCTTGTTGAAGGCCGATCGAGCGCACGCTCTCCGCCCAACTTCCACAGCGCTTCGTCTCCGTGACTTGCACCGATTCGAACTGTGGCAATTGCCATCTGTAACGCCGAACGCTCAGATTCATTCAGACCAAGATCGCCAATTTCAAACTGTCGACGATCAACGGTGTACGCACCTTCGCCGGCCTTGTCGCCGCCCAACGTGATCATGTCCATTGGAATTCCAAGCGCACGCAACTCGGCTTTGTCTCGTTCAAATGCCGCGCGTGCAGCCGAGTCTCCATCGGGATATTGGTGTACAAGCTCTTGGCGAATTTGTTTCAGCGTAAGAGGTTGTGAGCGCTGCACGAGCAAGGCCAACAAATTGATCATGCGCTCGGGTTGCGACGTTCGTGCGGCCATGACCGCAACATTAGATGTTTTATTGGTGTTTGAGATACCACTGCAATAATTGCGAAGTCGAGGCGTCTTGATCGCTGCTTGGTGCACCTTTCACAATCTGTTGGGAAATCTTTTGTGCCAATTGTTTACCCAATTCAACGCCCCATTGATCAAAACTGTTAATACCCCACACACAACCCTGCACAAACACGCTGTGCTCATACAGCGCTATCAGTGCGCCCAAGGTTTGTGCCGACAACTCGCTTGCCATCAACACGGTCGATGCGCGATTACCAGGCATGGCTCGTTGGGACTCACTTGATTCTGCACCGAATGCCAGTGCTTGTGCCTGTGCAAACATGTTGGCCATTAATGCGTCGTGAGCATCTCCGTGTATGGCTTGTGTCTTTGCAAAACCGATCAAGTCCACCGGCACTACAGAAGTTCCTTGGTGCAGCATCTGCATAAATGCGTGCTGTGAATTGGTGCCGATACCTCCCCACACAACAGGTGAAGTTTGTGTCGCAACGACGACATCGTCTTTACCAACTTGCTTACCATTGCTCTCCATAATCAGTTGCTGCAAGTAGGCCGCAAATAAGTTGAGTGAGGTTGAATATGGAACTACGGCCTGCGTTTCGCGACCCAAAATCGATCGATTCCACACGCTGATAAGTCCCATCATCACAGGGATATTGGTGGCTAACGGTGCTTCGACAAAGTGTTCATCGACAGCGCGCATCCCACTCAAGAAATCATCAAACACATCAGAGCCAAAAGCGACAATGTTCGCCAAGTTGACTGCTGACGAGACCGAATATCTACCGCCGACCCAAGGCCAAATGTTGAACGAGTGAGCAAATGCGATGCCTGCTGCCGCGGCACGTTGTGGCTCGACCGAGACGACTGCGCAATGTTGCGCTAATCCCGTCTCGCCGACTGATGCAGAAAGCCATTGTTGAATAATTCGACTATTTGAAAGAGTCTCAGTTGTTGAAAAAGTTTTTGAACACATCACGATTAAGGTGTGTTGTGCATCGTGCCGCTCAAGCACTTTTTCGACATCAACAGGATCAATGTTTGAGACAAACGAGCAATGCAGCGAAGGCATGATTGTTTGTGAGAGTGCATCCCACACCAGCGCTGGACCTAGATCGCTCCCTCCAATACCGACATTGATGATGTGGGTAAATGGCTTTCCGGTTGCTCCAACGATTTTTCCGTTGCGCACTCCAGTTGCAAATTCTGCCATCGAATGCCGCACCTGCTGTACTTCTTTTACGACGTCTATTCCATTAACAACAATCTTTTGTGTGCTCGGTGCACGCAGCGCCACATGCAATGCAGGCTGGCCTTCCGATGTATTAATCGGTGCTCCTTCAAACATCGCGTCCCTACGGCTCGACACTGATGCTTCTTGAGCCAGCTCGAGCAATGCGTCCACAACTGCTGGAGTGATGTTTTGCTTCGAGAAATCGGCGACAATCGATCCGCTGCCAAGGTTGAGATGAAACGTGTTTCGTGTTGCTCGTTGGGCATCGCCCAGAAACAACTCACTCAGGGTTGATTGTGGCGCCTCTTTGCCTAGAGCAACAAGCTTTTTCCACGAAGATGTGGTGGTGATCACTGTGTACAGGTTATCTCGCTCTCACGAGTAGCGTCTTGCACCGTGATTACGTTATGACAGCAAACGCCGCGGCAACGCAACAAGAAGAGTCGCGGCGCTTACCTCAATCGGGCATCACACTCGGCTTCGGTGCGTATCTCATCTGGGGTCTAGTCACTATTTTTTGGAAGCACCTCAAAGGTTTTGATTCGTTTGAGCTCATCGGTTGGCGCATCACCACATCCGCAATCATGCTCATTGCGTACATGACCGCTACAAAAAAGATGAAACCACTGCTCACAACAATGCGAGATCCGCGCACTTTGGTGCGCCTCGTCGTGGCCAGTATTTTGTTGACCATCAACTGGACAACCTACGTGTGGGCGGTTGTCAACGGCCATGTCATCGAAACCGCACTGGGATATTTCATTGCACCGTTGTGCACAATGGTGCTTGGAGTGTTTGTTCTGCACGAAAAACTTCGTCGACCCCAAATCATCGCAGTCTGTTTCGCTCTCTGCGGTGTGGCTGTACTCACAGTCGGTTACGGCAGAGTGCCGTGGATAGCGCTCACCATTGCTTCTTCGTGGACTTTCTATGGCTACCTCAAAAAACAAGTGCAACTCCCACCGCTCGAGAGTTTGACGGGCGAAGTGATTGTCGCGTTTATTCCAGCTCTCATGTATGTCGCTATTTGTTGGAACCACACAAATAGCGTTTCCAACACGGCTTCATCAACACAGTGGTTGCTAATTGCGCTCACAGGGTTGATCACTACAGTTCCGCTGCTGTTGTTTGCGGCATCTTCTCAACGAATACCACTCACACTCATAGGGCCAATGCAATACATCGTTCCTACAATTAATTTTCTGCTTGGTTGGCTGCTCTACAGTGAAGAAATTACGGCAACCAAAGTTGCGGGGTTTGCACTGATCTGGACCTGTTTAGCGATCGTATTGCTCGACTTATTTATTTGGCAACAGCGAGCTGTGCAGTCCCAGCCACAATCCGCTTAAGTCCTTCAATTACATCTAGTCCACGTTGTTGATCGTCGACGACAA
>Ga0214923_10005278_pt1 | contig 15118 bp, 1 predicted proteins | sample LL1510_MetaG_FD_177993 | JGI IMG/M metagenome (GOLD analysis project Ga0214923, IMG submission 177993) | Freshwater microbial communities from Lake Lanier, Atlanta, Georgia, United States - LL-1510 | ecosystem: Environmental > Aquatic > Freshwater > Lake | place: USA: Georgia | collected 2015-10-15
TCATTCTCTTTACTATCTTTAACTAATAAAGCATCATTTTCATTTATATATACTTTTTTGAACAAAGCACGTTTGATAAAACTATAGTCGCCTTGTTTAATCATATTGGCTTTATTTTTTCCAAGAGGAACTTCTTGCCAAGTGTACGAAATGTAATCAGATTCAGCACCTCTTGCACGAGTGTTCAATCTATACATCTTAGCAACTTTACCACTATTTATAGCTTCACTTAGTTCGGGATAATCATTGAAATCAAATCCTGTTACAGGATACATTTTACCTGTATCATAATCCTTTCTAAAAATAGGTGTTCTGTTAGGAACAATGTCATCATTAGCCCAGTTATTTCTTTGGAACACTCCTAATGTATAGAAGTCTCTTAAGTTAACATTTGTTAATCTATCTAGAGAAGATAGTGTACTGTTATAATATTCTACAAAATCCTCATAAGGAATTAATGATGTAAACGATATAGGAGAGGTAGATGTACCTGACTGAAGTATAGCAGCTTTGATTAAGTTATTATAAATATCAATAGAACCTATACTTTCTAAATAGTCTTTTAATTCTAAGAAACCATATATGATTTGATTTTGATCATATATTTTATTATCCTTATTAATAAGCATAATATTATTAGGTTGTGTGTTACCTCTTTTGTCTGAAAACAATGGAGATAATATTTTAATAACCTGATTATTACGCATTGGATGTTTCTTATTAGACTCTACATCTTTAATAAATGAACTCATAGCACTAGCAGCACTATTGATATCACTTAATAATACACGCCTTAATTCAATGTTTAACTTTTTATCAATCTGTACAGACCAGTCAATTAAATCAGCTGCGGCTTTCTGAGCAACTTTTAAAAAGTCTCTTTCATTCAATCCAACATAAGGACGTAATACATCTTGAAGAACTGCTCTTACATTCTTTTGATCAATCTTTAAGAAGTTAGCCAATACTTCTCTAACATCACCCACCTTAGTTCCTAAGAATCCAATAAATGAGTTTTCTAATAAAGCATCTACAGCATTAATACGCTCATCATCTCTTACACTACCCATCATTGTTTTTCTAGCCTGAACTAATTGTTCTTCTTTTCTAAATATTAAAAATGGATCATTGAACGTAGCTGTATCAAAATTACTAGCTTGAGTCACTTTGAACATTTGCTCAGACATCTTAGCATACTTCAAGAACTCATTTAATAAATAAACTTGTTCAGCAGCATCTTTTCCTGCAAATGTTTTCTTAGAAATGTTTTCTTTAAGTTTTGTATTGTTAGGAATAGATGTAATACTTGCATCATATGCATTATTATACTTTTCAAGTATTTGTTTCTGAACTTGAGTGTTGAATAACCAAGTGTATCCTGAGTTCTCTAATGTCTTTAGATAGTCACGAATAATTGGTTGATTCATAAAGTAGGCTACTGTATCAATAGGTACTCCAAGTTTAGCCAAGAACATGTATGTAGATGCTACGTTTGGTGTAGCACCGAGTTCCATAATCCAAGGACCTTTAGAAATATCTACATACCCATCAATGAATTGTCCTAATGTATCAGAGATATAATCTACACCATTAGCATCTTTAATCATTGATAATGTAGCATACTCTTTACCATTAATTGTAATAGTGTTATATAATGGTTTACCATCATCTTTAACAAAGTTAATAGATGGATCATTATTCATCCAATACTTATCATCATCGCTAAGATAAGTAAATCGATCTGTATCTACATAAATAGGTTGACGTTGATTAAGTGAATGGTTAGTTTGATTAACAGCTGCAATACCAATTGCATACTTACCAGTTACAAACGCACCTCTTAGTCTACTCATAAACATCCTATTCAAAATGTTACCAGGATTTGTATAATCAAATGGTTTCAATCCACGTAATCCTGTAATTTCTTTAGCTAAATCTTTTAACTGATCAGCAGAGTTAGGTTTGATTAATTGACCATAGTTTTCTTCAGACGATACTAATTTTTCAGAAGAAGTAATGTACGCATTCTCAAGAGATTGTTTATACATTCTCTCTACATACTTATCTTTTAATTCTTTATCAAATAATTCAGTTATTAACTCTTCTCTTGTCTTTCCTAATTTTTCAATTTGATCTTTGATATATTCACTAGGATTTACATTCTCATCAGCCGCTTGATTTATCACTTCTTGTAATAAATCAATATGGTTTGTGTAGAATGAATAGTCTTCATCAGAAAAATTAAACTTGATTGATTCATCAGAAAAATCTGACAAGCCTTCAATTTGACGAAATATATCTACTAGCTTTCCTCTAAAGTTTTCATATCTAATTAGACGTCCAATTTGAGTGGTATACTTATCTGTATACATTTTTTCAAATTTCTTCTTAGCCTTCTCACCATATCCTAAGAAAGGAACAACTTTTATATCTTTACCATCAGCATACATGTTTCTGAAGTACATGAACAATTTGTCAATATCAAAGTCAGATCCCACCTTATTAACCAATGCTGAAGGAATAACAACATTATCACCAAATTCGTATGGTAAGAATTTAACAATCTCAAACTTATCAATAGAGTTTTCTTTCTGTGTAGGAATACGATATGCTAGTCCACTAAGTGCAGCTAGTTGCTTCTGTCCCTCAGGATCAGTGTTAAAGTATTTAATTAACTCTTGATCTGTTTTAGTAGACTTAAACCAACGACTCACCATAATTTGAGCTACACGCTTACCATCTTTCTCATAAAACTTTAAGATGTCAGACTTGTAAGAACCATTTGGTAACTGCTCACCTCTTATAGTTTCTAAAAATGTAGAAGGTATTTGCACCTTCTGTCCTCCAGACATTTTAGGAGATATTACATTTCTATCAGCAATAGAATACAAAATATTTCTAATTTGTTGATAGGCAGGCGTAGCTTCTAACACTACACTACCATTTAAATAACCATCTAAAGCCTTGCTTATATTAACATTCACCTCACGTTTCAATACTTCTTCACGTAATGTTCTAGCAACTTCAGACGTATCAATATCAAAACCTTTCTTTGTTTTGGTAATGCCTAATTTGTTTAATAGTTTTTGATATCCTTGTTCTGTAAGCTCTTCAATAATCCTCTGATTATTTTTGATTTCTTTGTATAATGGCGATGCTTTAAATCTAGCATCATCAGTTTTTAATTTATTCCAAAGTTCAAATCTTTCAGAGAATGTTTTATTTTTTTCAAAGTCAATGGGTACTCCAGCTTGCATAAAGTTCATAGTTATCAACTTTGTAACTTGCGTTCCACGTGGTACTTGTTCCTCATCTTTTGAAGGAACTTCTGATTGAATACTTACAATAGATACAGGAACTTTAAAAACACCTTTATATTTATCTGTATTGAATTCACCATTCTTATACGGATCATTTAAATCTTCTTTTAATGCCCCCACCTTTCTAGAACTCTTAAACACTACATAATCAATCTTCTCAGCTTGCATCTTATTATACAACTTCAATGCATTGCTTTCTACTTCTGGAGATAAATCATATAATATACGATAAGATAATGGTGTAAGTGCAAACTTATCTAACACTACATCATTATATGTTTTACCAGAAATTTTACTACCAGCTACAATAGGCTTGATAGTAGTGTATGCACTTCTTACTTTAGGATTACCTTTCTTCCAAGCAGCAGCTTCTTTTTCAGTAAGCTTTACATCTTCATCTTCTTTTTTCTTTTTGATTTTTTCAAAAGCTATATCATATTGATACTGAGCTTCTTCTGCGTCATTCCAGTTATCAGAAAGAATTCTAATTCTACGATATGCAGGCAAAGATATTAAACCGCCACCATCAGTTTCTTTATATGGTTTCTCATAACCAGGAAGATCCTCACGAGAACTCATTACATCAGCAAGAGTTGTAGTGGTAAAACTATCTTTTGTCAAGTTACTATATCCAATATCATCTGGTTCTAAATCCTTATCATACACTCTACTCATAGCATTGAGTAATTCACTGCTACCATGTAATAGAGGTTGGCGTGGAGAGTTAAAGTTTTTAATACGTTTCAACTCATCTTCATACTGATATGGATCAGAGTATAACACCTTATGAAGTTCAATGTTATTAATGATGTAGTTTACAGTTAATGTTTGTAACTGACGATTGATACTAGCACTATCTAACTTTGTACCCTTCTCAAAATTAATTTGACTAGTTTCAAAAACATCTTTCTCTTCTTTTGATTCTTCAAATACATTATAATCATTTAATGTATTTAATAAATCATTAGCCTGTTTAGTGATAAAAGCTCTTACATATAAATCTATTTGATCTTTATTATCATTATAAACTTGTTCTGCACTCTTAAGAACCTTCTTACCATTTTTATTAACAAACTGATTCTTAACTATAAAATTATGAAATGAATTAGGATCATCCGCATTAGGATTTCTAAGAATAGTTTTGAAGAAACGTAAGTCTGTATTTGCTCTACCACTCATAGGGTCAATCTTGCGCTTCTCTCTAGATAGATTTAACTCAGATATAAAATAACCTTTAAATATATCAAACACTTGGTCATATCCATAGATGAGATTTTTAACAGGATTACCCATTTTCATCATCCATTCCATAGCAGCATCTCCTGGAACAAGATTCATATAATACCCTTTAAGGTTCATATTTATTTCTTGAATCAATCGATCTCTATTTGTTAAATTAGATGATTCTTTTCGCTTACCTTTAACTTTATCAACAATACCGTCTGCGTATGCAGTCTTCATTAAGTCTTCACTATTCTTAATACGATCTCCAGTTTTAGGGTCAAACATCCTATCCATAACAACCGAGAACTGAGCATAACTATCCGTTAATAGATATGCATACTTTGTACCTTTTAATTGTTTCTTATTTTTAAGTTTAGATAGAAAATCATATAAATCACTAGCAGGATTTGTACCAATGAATGTTTGTACACGTTCACCATTAACATTAAAGTATGTACTGTTGAATTCAGGATTTTTGATCTTAGCTTGAATTTGCCCTAGTTCTAATAAACGACCTCTCATGCCAAGAACACGACCATTAACTTTTACAAGTTTCTTAGCACTAATTATACTATCAATAATACCAGCTGTTGCAGCGGTAAATTTATCTGTTTCATTTATACGTGCTACAGCTTTAGGGTCAATTATAATTCCTAAAGTTTTCAAGAATTCACTCATCTTGTCAACATTAGCTTTGTATAAATTTAAACTATTGTCACCATTACCAAACCAAGCTCCTTCTTTTTGATCATATACAAAATATGGATTGTCTTTCTTAACAAGTTCTTTAATATTATTTTCAAACTTTTCCCTAAGTTGATTAGCTGCAGATGTAAAATTAGATTCACCAATTACCACTTCTCCATTTTCCAATATGTACATATTCATTACATCTGGATTTTGTTTCTTAAAACTTCTCCAGAACGAATTAATTAACTGAACATGATGCTCTTCAGTAATGTTACTATAATCAACAGACTCAGTAATTATACTGGTGTTCATTAATCTTTTATAAACACGAGCATAGTTAATATCATCAAGTGCCAATTGACGAATCCTATCTAAGAATTCATCAATGTTGCGAGCATCATGAACATTATTCATAATAGTCATATATGCCTCACTAGCTGGAAGTAACACTACGCCATTGATAGTATTAGAACGTACATAACTAGTTGTACCTTTCTTATACATGGGAAGTGTGGCTAACACTAACTTGACAGCAGCACTAGCATTCTTGAAATTATCTATTCTACGAGAATCAACCCAATCAGCTTTTCCAACTTTATATGGATCATTTGCTATACGTGATGATTCTTCATCAAACGTAATATCAAATGTTTTCATTTTATTGAAGTATTGATTAACAATACCTTCCCAAGTTTGTTCATCACGAACATCTTTCCAATTAGCAATTGTATTTGCAATAACAGCTCTTACCTTCTTATCATTCTTATCACGTCTTCCTTCATCTACAGATTTCTGTGCAGCTTTAGCAATTGCTAATATACTTTTCTGAACATCTCTATGTAATTCAGTTAGTAACTTCTTTCTAGATAAAAGTTTGAATTTAGAAAATCCTTTATCGTTACTTACAAGTTTATCAAGAGTCATGAATGTCATATGTTGAATCATGTCATGTTGTTCTTGACCTGTGAACTTTGCTAATCTGTATGCAGAATCATCTGCTTGAGGACCTAAGTCTTGAATATCAATAATACCAGAGTTATTATAGAATGATGCTACAGGAGCTGTTGATTGATAGTTCTTGTAGTAACCAGAACCCATTCTTTCAAATAACTGCTTTAGGTTTAAATCAGCATTCTTGCCAACAAAGAATTCTTTAATAACACGAGCAAGATCAGATAGTAGTTTACCAAAGAATGATTTCTTTTCTTCAGCCGCATAAAGTTTACCATCTTGGAAGTAGTCTCTGGTTTCTTCAGCCATCATCTCTTCTAATTGTTTAAGAGATGCTGTCTTATAGCTAATTAATTTTCCTGAAGCTCTGTCTACAAATGATCCTGATCTACCCCTTAACTCCTTAACAATAGATGCACGTTCTTCTTTAGTAGTGAACATTTGCCACACTGCGTGGAAAATCTCATGATAAATTGTACCCACCTCAGCATTTTTGTATAAATACACCATGCCATTCTTATACATACCAAATGCTCTACGACCAGCTGCAGTCTTTAACATTCTAGATACACGAACTACTGGAATATTAGGAAACTTTTCTTTTATAAACTGTTCAATCTTATCCCAATCTTCAGTCTTATAATCATCAATTAAATCATCAAGAGTAACACGAGCATCTCCTATATCATCATCATCTAGCTCATCCATTAAATCATCTAAGTCATCTTTCTCTGATGTATTAGTTAACTCATCACGTAAATATCTATATTTAGGATCATTGATAATTCCTTGTTCTTCTACAGTAAAATCAGTAATTAGTTTACCACCTATTAATTGTTTGTAAAGTTCTTTAGCTAGTTCTGTCTTATCATCTGTTGATTCAATATTTTCTTCTTGAACTGCTGATTCATCTTTAAACTCCTCATCATACACTTCATCAACTACTGTAGGAGCAGATGCTTGTACATTTGTCAATACATCACGAGCAATAGCATCACGTATCATGCTCTCAGCATCTAAACGAGTAGCATTAGGATTAGATTGTTTTAACTGTGCTAGAAACTTATCAATCACTGCATTATTCTGAGCAGGTACCTTACCATTGTCTGTAGCTAAGTCAATTCCTGCATTGTTACCCATGTTAAGTAACACTCCACTAGCAAGGAATGTCATAGGTCCAAAAGGACTTATATAGTCGTTAATTTTCTTATTCTTAAGATCAACCTCTCCAACCACTCCAGTCTTTTGTTTAGTAGGAGCAGTAGCTGGTCTAGTAGCTTTTGGTGTTCTAGCTACAGGTACAGAAGTCTTAGCAGGAACTTTAGAAGCACTGCTTTGTACAGCCTTCTCATAACGATCCATATTACCATTAATAACAAAGTATACACCTTGTCTATTAACATCATTCTCATTTGCTAAAGGACGAATAGGAGTAACCAAAGGAACTTCTTCAGCAGATCTTCCTTCAGTTGATAATAGATATGTTTGATAGTTAGGCCAAGTCTTTGTTTTTAAATTGCCATCTTCTGAGATTTCTGTAATTTCAACATACTTGTCATTCCAAGCATACTTTCCATCTGTGCTTTCATTATATGGTACACGAGAAGCTTTAACATTATGATGAACATTTTGTAACTCCTCAATCACCGCATCTCTTTTAGACATCAATCCTTTAGGAGTGAAAGGAAAACTTTTACCTCTATTAGAAACAAACAATTGTAAACTTTTAAAATATCCGTTCACTAACGCTGATTCAAAGAAAACACTATTACGTCCATTTTGGGTTCTCTGGTCATCACGATCTACGGGAGTTCCCCAATATACTACAGTGCTTAACCATTCTGTTAATGCTTTACCCTCATCACCATTTACATTCTTCTCTTGAGCTAATTCAGAAAGCCTCATTAGAGCTTGAAAAATTAACTCTGCCTTAGCTTTGGATATCTTAGTAGATTTCAATGGCACAGCACCTCCAGGATGCATTAAGAACACACGTCCTGATGCATCGTTGAATGTAGTGAAACCCTGACTAACTGTTGTTTCTGAAGTGGGGACTTTTAATACTGGAGTGGTATTCAATGTTGTAGGAGAAATCAAACCTGCTTCAGCAACAGATGTAGTTCCACCATCATCCATAAAGTCAGGATGACCAAATGATGCTGCCACTTCATATGGACGCAATGCGTCATCAGCTAATACCTCAGCTCTAAACTTAGCATACTCTTCAGTAACTGCATCTTTTACACCTAAATCTTTATCTCTAAATAATGTATCACCTCCAAACTCTCCACTCCACTTAAGATCTTCTAATGGCATCACTTGATAAACTGCATTATTAAATGTCACTTCATCTAAAGGTTTACCGTTCTTATCAACAGGAGTAAACTTTTTACCATTGACTTCACCAAACAACATTACAATTGTTGTATCAGTGTCTACACTTTCTTTACCTTGAGCTAAATGTTTTGTCAATCCTTCAAGACCTGCAGCAGCTTCTGTCTTCTTAGTGACAAGCACTGCACGAATTTTCTTTCTATTTGGTAGTTTATAGAAGTTTACACCAAATGCATTTGCAACAGCATAGCCAGGAAGCTTTGTAGATGCTATACTCGCATTAGGAATAATAAACCAGGCTTTTTTAAAATCAGGTTCGTAAGCTTGTGGATCAGTGTCTATTGTTTCTGGACCATCGTCTGCTGTACTAAGAAGTTCTGTAATCTGTTCTTGAGAACTTTCAAGTTTCTCCATCTCAGCATTCTGAACAGCTAGTTCTTCAAAATATTCTTTAGATTGTTTTGTAAACTCATTCTCAATCTCATCTGCTAATTCCTTATTATCAAGACTATTTACATACCCAAGCTTGTTTTCTTTAGGAGCATTCTGAGCAACTTCTGTATATTTTTCTTTAGCTAAAACTTTTTCTACAGCAGCATTCATAATATCTGCTAAGTCGTTATCAGCATTATCCTCTTCAATTAATTCATATTCTTTGAACTCTTGAGGAGTTAAAAATTTAGTTTTACCATTAGGAAGTTTTACTTCATACTCTCCACCAAGTGTTGTAGATAACACCTGTAACTTTGGAGCAAGTATTAATTGATTATCATCACGTCTATAAGGTTGATTAACAGAATAATCCCTACCTATTTCAAGTTCTTTGGTAACAACTGTTTTCTTCTTTCTTTTTTTACCTGTTTCTTTTATTTGTTCAATCTCAGCACTAGGTTGTTCTACTAAATCAATAGTAGTAGGCAACTCATCATCGTAAGCTTTTGGATTTTTCTTAATTTTATTATACTCATCAATAAATTGTTTTCTACGAAATGACATCTCCATTACATCACTTAAGTTCTCCTTAAGTTGATCTTTGACATCATCTACAACACTCATTTTATTGATCATGTCTAATGCTTCTTGTGTAGCATTTTTATTTGGCTTACCCTCTTTAATTGATTCTAATATCTCCACTGTAGAAATACCAGCATTATTTAAAGATGCATTTACATTAGGAATACGTTGATCGTAGTTATTAATTTTTGAAGCAGCATAGATTAATTTATCACGAACAGCTTCTGAATATAAAGGTTTACCATTACTATCAACTTCATCTTCATAACGATCATTAATTGTATCGTAAAGATTGGCAACGTTTTTAGCAACTTTTTTTAAACCTTCAATACGTTCAATAAATTTCTCTTTTTTTTCTAAAGGAGAAGCAATACCAGTGTTAATTAATTCATTAAACCCTTCTTCTGTAGATGCTTGTATTGCATAAGAATTCAATTCCTGTTCAATAGAAGCTTCTTTACCATACTTAACACGAGGCATTACATAAGAAAGAGTATAGTCATGCTCTGCATCTTTCTCTTCAAGAACATCATTATTTGCAATAGCATTCTGTCTAGCTCTTTGAGAACCAATACCAATAGCTAAATAATTAACTTGATCTTTTAATTGTTGTTCTATACTTGTTTTAGCAAGGCTGTCTAATGCAAATTCTGTATTAGCAGCTCTTACACCACCTTCTCCTAAAAATCCACGTTCTTCAACTTTACCTCTTGCTTGTTGTAATCCTCCAGACAAACCACCAATGAGTATGCTTTCCATACCTTCTTTAGTGTTTAGTGCTTTACTAACACCCTCACCAAATATACTACTCATCACTCCACCAAGGTTATCAGTTAAGTCTCTAACATCATCTCTATTTCTGTACGCTTTATTAAAGAAACTATCAACACCAGTTTGAATAGCAAACTGTGCACCTTCTTCAAATGCTTCTGATTTAGAAAAAAGTAAACCTAAAGCATTTCGTGTACGTCCTAAATATTTACTAGCTTTATTTGGATAAACTAATTCTGTCCAAGCTTTACCTGGTCCTTCTTGTCCAATTTCATTAATTAATGATTTTTCAAAACGACGTGATGATGCTAACATCTTAGGAAGTTGCATATACGTGGTAGCATTTAACAATAAAAAGTTAGCACCTGTAGTGTATTTAATAACTTTATCAGTGTAGTTATTAATATCATTCATCTCTTCTTCAGTAGGCTGTCTACCATACTTAAGAGTGAATTCTTGTAATGCTTGTTTTCTAAATGCATTTCCACTTTGTAAACCTTCTAAGTTTGCTTCACCTAATGAAGTCATTCCAGAAATAGTAAGACGCTCACCATTTTTTAATACACCTTGAGCAAATGGATTAATTGCATACTTTTGTGCCATGGATGTTAAAGCACCATCAAATGCTGTATACTTTTGTACATTAGGAATTTCAGTCATTGCTTTTTCAACCATAGAAGCAGTTTCCATACCACGACCAGCTTGAACTAATTTATTAATATTAGTTAATGATTTAAGAACCTTTGCCCATCCTAAACCACCATACATTGCACCAGCAGAATAACCTAAATTTTTAATTAATTTATTTGACCAAAAGTTAGCAGTAAGTAAATTATCTGGAGACCACCAATCAGCATCACGTTCTTGTTTAGTTTCATAGTTAGGAAGATAATCTTCAAGAGCATTACTTAATTCATCAGCTTTTCTATTTATTGTATTATCAGATATTGCTGCTAATCTTCCTGTAGCCGCACCTTCTACTAATCCACCAATAAAACCAGCAGTACTACCTAAAGCTGAACTTGTAAATGTACCAGCTGTTTTTAAAAGACCATTTCTTATTTGCTCCCAACCACTTTGTTGTTGAGCATACATCTCCTCTAAATCTTCACCAGGTTTACCACCGCTAGGATATCTACTACCTGTATAAAAGGATGAAACAGGAATTGGTTGTGTAACAGAAGGTTTTCCTTTTAACTGATTAAATCTGTCATTAAATGACATAGGTGGTCCAACCACTTTACCAGCATCACCAAGTGTTGGTAAATCTAATGGAGCAACTCTAGGTGCCTGAATGACACCATCTAAATTAACTAATTTATCTGGCATTTTGTTCTCTTAATAAAGTATCAATATCTATAGGTTGTAATCTTTTTATTCCTTGTACAGTTCGTGTTAAATTAATGTCTCCTGGAGTGGTCACTGGAATAACTCCTTTAGGTGTTTCTACATATAACACACCATACCATTTTCCATTTTGTTGAAATAAGTTAGCTTTAACATTATTAGGATATTGTGATAATAAAGGTAGATCATTTTTATTAAACCAAGTATTTCCTGTGTAATAGTTTTGCACAGATTTAACTGGAAGAGGAGTAGTCTTACCACTATGAGCAGCAGCCATATCTCTAATAACTTTTACATCAGGAGCTTCGTATAGTGCTTCAGGATTAATGCCCCTTTGTAATGCTTCTTCTTTTGATATAACCAATGCTCCTACACGTCCTTGTGTTGGTGTACCTAATACAATTTCAACTTTAGGAGAACCGCTTTCTGCACCAATCACACGTGCTTGGACAGTACCGCCTTCTTCTGAAAAGAATTTAGCGTTTTGGATATTTGTATTAAAACCATTTACGTCACTTTTTGTAGCTAAGTTCTTGCCATACTCTGTATATGTAGATGCAAACTCTCTAAGATTAGAAATTATGATGTTATCTGTTTCTTTATCACCTGTCAACAAACTCATTTGAAGATTAGGTTGTGTTACAAATCTAGTTTTAATAGCATCTGCTTTAGCAGTTCTCACTTTAGTTAATATCTCTGTATCTAATGTAGTACTAAGTGCTATTATAGGATCCCAATTAAGTTTAGCATAGTCTTGAAGACCAACTAAATCTTTAGCTCCAGCAAATGCACTTTGTACACCTCTAATAGCTAATGTTGTTGCAACTGAAAAAGGTGCAGCTGCACCTCCTATATTAATTGGAGCACGTGCTGATTGTCTTTCTGCTTCATCTAATAAAAATCCTAATCCTTGGCTAGCTAAACGTTTTCCAGCACCATCTGCTGCTTTTGCAACTTCACCAACACCAAATCCCATTATGTCACTATTTCCTTTCATAAACAATGCAAGATCGTATTGTTGTGAAGGAGTTAATGTAAATTTCTTACCTTGATATTCTCCTGTGATTGGAGGAAGCTTAGATTGTTGAGCAGCTTTTTGCATTTCGTAACCAACTTGATTTTCTACATCAGTATTAATTCTAGTTTCTAAAGCTGTTGTAGCAGCAAGTGATTTCTTTGCCTGTATAAAATTATTATATGAATCTACAACATCAGAGTTATTAGCTCGTTGAGCAGGAGTCATTGCACCATAAGCATTCATTGCTTTAAGAGCCCATCTAGCTCTAAAACTATCTACTGATTCGTTTTTAGGTCTTGCACGATCAATCATTTGACCAATCAATTGTGTTTCTGGAACTCCTGGATTAGCAGATATTAACTTCTGTAATTTTTCTTGATTGCCAGGAATATCACGAAACATTCCATTCCATAACAATGATGTTTGTGAATCAGCATAATTCATCTTAGATGCTTCTGCACCTGATTCATACGCATTTATATAATCATTAATATCTGAACTTTGCTCACCTTGTCTCACTGCACCTCCAGTAAACCCACCTGCAATTCCACCATCAGACTCTCCAATTGAATCAAAAACACCATCTCCATCTGAGTCAACTAATGAAACTCCTCCTGCATTTTTTCCACTTAAAGTTTTACCAAGAAGCATTGCATTAATAGCTCTTTGGCTTAATATATCTTTTTGATTTCTATCTAATTGTTTTTCTCTAGCATCAAATTTCATTTTGTTCAAATCCATCTGAATTTTATTAGTTTCTTGAGTTAACTTAAGTTCAAAGTTAGCAGCAGGATTATCAGAAATTATAGTTTTAGTTTTTTGTGCACCATAGATTGTTGTATTACTACTTATAAAATCATCTGTGTACATTTTAGCTTTTACAGCATTAGGGTTCATTAAAGCCAACTTTGCTAATTCATCATATTCAAAAGTAGTATTTTTTATTTTATCTTCTTGACCTCTAACTATTTCATCAACATCTTGACCGTTAATTTTTTTATACCCTGCAGTTTTATATAACAAGGTTCCAAGCATGTCATCATACTCATTATCAATAATTTCATCTTTTGTTTTAATTAATTTTTGGTTAAGGGTCTCTGGTGTATATCCTCTATAAGTAGCACGACCATCAATAGCTAATTGTTGTTTAACACGACCATCAGATAATATTTGATTAATTGCACTCTGTACAACTTTAGGATCATGTCCTTCAGTTTCCATAGTTGTCATATAATCAGAGTATATAAAATTACCCTTTTCATCCATCATAGGATTACCAGTTACAGGATCAATCCTAAATACATTAGGAGTTGAATGTCCTCCTGGTTTGATCTTATCAAAATATTCTCTAGTAAACTTAGCTATATCAAAAAATTTAGAATACTCTCCGTTAAATGATTTGTTTAAATCAGAATCACTTAACCACTCATTTACGTCATCATTAAATACAATTTCGTTATTTGGATTATAATCACCGCTTTTTTTATCAGCTTCTATTTGTTCTAATCCTTTTCTAATTCTTGCAGTAGAGTATACTGCTTTTTGAATAGTAGGATCTCTAACAACTTGTGTAGTCATACCACCAACAGAATTAACTAATTGTTGATTAGAGAAATCACCAGCTGCAATTGAACGTAAATTACTATTTAGTTCATTTAACTTTGACTGTAAGTATTGTTTATGTTCAGGCTTGATTACATCTAATCCAGCTACATTATCAATAGACTGTTGAATCTTTTGAACACCTTGATCGTATTGGGCTTGCTTTTGCATACCAACCCTCATCATCAACTCAACTGGAAGTTGTTGGATGTAAGGATTGAATTGCGATATTGCATCTATATAACTTGCCATAGGATAGTATAATTAACAAATATAATTTAAAATATTATATATACAAGGGCTAATAACAAAAGTTGTTAATCTTGTATAACGAGTTTAATTAGAGGTTTTTGATAGCTTTAACAATTGCCCCATTTTTACCTGTTGTAGATTTTGTTGTTTTTTTAGCTATCGCTTCTTCTTGTAAGTCAGCTAGTGCTCTTAACTCTTTTGCAGTACGTCCGTTACCAATCTCATTTATAGAACTTGCACCATATCCAATATTAGGAATATTAAAATTATAAGGAGCATTTACATTGTATGCTCTACCTTGTGGATCAAAACGATAATTGTACATATTTTCTGCAATAGCCAATTGTTGATTTTCAGCTTTGTTTTGTAATGTCTTTGCAGCAAGAGAACTAAGAATTGCTTGATTTTCTTTTCTTGTATTAGCATCAACAGCAGCCATCTTATCAGCTTGTTCTTGACGAATACCTAAATTCTTTAATCTAGCATCATTCATTGTCTGACGATTTGTTTCCATTGCTCGTTGTTGTTCACCTTGATTCATTCTAAATTGTTCTCCCATTATTTCACCAATAGATTTCTTAAGTTCAGCATCAAT
>Ga0214923_10005279_pt1 | contig 15117 bp, 31 predicted proteins | sample LL1510_MetaG_FD_177993 | JGI IMG/M metagenome (GOLD analysis project Ga0214923, IMG submission 177993) | Freshwater microbial communities from Lake Lanier, Atlanta, Georgia, United States - LL-1510 | ecosystem: Environmental > Aquatic > Freshwater > Lake | place: USA: Georgia | collected...
GTTTGTTTATGTTGGACGCTGCTACATTGGCAGCAATCTCATCTAAGTCAATGCCCATCTCATATGCCAACTGCTCAGCAATTGGCGTGTCTGTGCTAGGCACATAGTCAGCAAGGCCAAGCCATAAGGCAAAGCGTATTACTAGTTTCTTAATCATTAGTCATCCCATCTAGGAAATAGAGCTAGTCTAAAACCAAAGAACAGTAGGGTAGCCGAGATTTCGTAATCCCCACTGTCAAAGTTAAGACAGATATGTATAGGGTTGATACATATTCTCCGGAAATTTACGTACGTAGATATGTACAGCCCTGTCTTGTTAGTTATCTTCTTCTCTAACTTCATCAGTTACCTCCTCAGTTGATTTCTTTCTTACATACATTGTTGATACAAGTCCTACTCCTAAGTCATCTCTTACTATTTCTACACGGTCATGAACTCTATGCTCCCTTTTTGCATCTATTGAGGTAAATACTCTAACGTTCTCTTTGTCATCAAACCTCTTTACAACTCTTGAGTATGTCGTGCTGTACGGGTACATCGTAGATGTATTACCTACGGCATACATAAGGATGTGGCCAGTGCAAAAGGCACAGAACGGTACTTCTTTCAAGCATTCATCAGAAAAGACAAATGTTGTCGCGGGATACTCACAAGCTACGGCACGACATTGAACATCTTTATCTGTATGGAATGAAGCATCATCCATGTACAGAGTATGCACATCTCCAACTATAATTTCATAAACACTCATTGCTATCCTTTCAGTTTGCCAATGGTCATGATCTTGTACTTGTTACGACGTAGTCGTTTCTTGTAGACTTTCACTGTCTGCTCCTTTCTTTTCGGCTAGTATCTTAGCCAATGCATCTCTGCATGACTCTGAACATAGATAGATAGCTTTGTATCTATTATCATTGTCCAGAACTTCGTTGGTAACTAGTTCCCATCCATCATAGTCTGCACTAAGTGGCGGCATGTCATCCAAGCACATAGGACAGACCGGATCTTTGACTATCTTTATCTTCATTGTTGTTGCTCCATTTCACTTACTTTATCTGCTACTTGCCTTAGCAAGTCTGATAACTTAATGCCCTGCACTCTGAGCACAGAGTTAAGTAGCTCTGAAGATACTTCTTTTCTTCCTTTTTCTACGTCAGACAAATGACCATAAGAACACGCAGCCATCTTAGAAACGTACCTTAGAGTACCCTTGTTATCTTTGCGTTGTTCTCTGAGCACTTCGCCTAGGGCGTTACGTAGTAAGACGTTCACTTATCCTCCTTGTGATCACTGTCAGATACTATGGCTATTAATAAACCAAGCAGACCAGCAATACTAACCATTGCTATCGCGGCGATAATTAGTCTCATGTTGTCCTCCAGTTGTTTGTGTTGGGCTAGCCCCACACTATTTTGGTGTGTCCTTGCCATAGTGCTGCAGCACACAGGTCATAAAGGTTCTTTACCCTGCGTACTGTATCTATCTCACTGAGCACACGAATACCCACTCCGGGATTGAAGTGCTCAATATCTGTGGGGAATACATACTCCGGACGTGCTGTGCGTAAGTATGTGCCGCAAGCCACTAACAATTCGTGGGTAGGCATAGAGCCAGAGCACGCATCCTCAGTAGCAAAGGGAGCAATTCCAATAGCATCAGCAATATGATTGCTGCTACTGTACCCCCAATGTATTTCAATACCCTCAAACTCTAAGGGTCCACCATGCGGTGTTATATCCATGCCCATAGGCTATCCTTTCGTGATGTATAGTGTGATACCAAATACTAGAACCCATAGCTCTAGTAATCCAAGTACTGTCCACATGATTAACTACCTATTTCCACTAGGTCTGAGTCTATTTTTTCTAGTTCTGAAATAAGAACTCCAGACAGACTGATAATTTCATAGCTCTTCTCTCTTGCTTCTTGAAGAACTTTCTTTGCTGATTCTATAATCTCTTCAACCATAGCCTCATACGGATTAATAGCGAAGCCTGCTGGAATTTCCTCTTCCAGAGTATCTATTAAAGAATCAATATTGCTTATTGCATTAGACCATGATATTGAGTATTGATTTACAGCCTCAGATACAAGGTTTAATTGACTGGCAGATACTGATAGATTTATATCAGACATCTTATCCTCCTTTTTTCTAGATTTCCTCGGGGAAATCTATACGGCCTACATCTACGCACATAGATGTAGGCCATATATACTCACCCGTTATGGATTAGTAATATTAAACGCCTTGGCTAGATCAACATCTTCAAACGTTTGTGTGAATGAGAATCTGTCAAGGGTATCAATACGATACCAAGCACGATTATTCTCACTATCTGAAACTATGATGTAGTCACCAACTGATGGCGCCTGCTTGATTTGGTAATTAAGTGGTGCAGGTTGTGTAGTACCGCTGTTGGCATGATGAGCCCATTTTCTAACAACACTCCATAAATAAGTGTGAATGTCGTACGGCTCACCAATATGCTCATCAAAGTCAGTTATGACAACTGTATCTTTGCTGTCCTTATAGACAATACGAGTTCTGTATTTGTCCATGCTTCCTCCTCTTTGTTCCGCAAATTTTTCGCGGGGAGCCAAATAGTCTCCAAGTAATGTATCTATCAGGGAAGAGATAGATACACTGCTCGCAAACTACAGAAGATTATCTAACCTCTCGTACTTAGCCTTTAGAGCCTCATGCTCCTCTCTTAAGATACGATAGTGCTCATTGCCTATCTTTCTACGAGCCTCTAAGGTTTTAGTTAACTCACGAAGGTTATCTATTACCTGCTCTCGGTATGAAAGTACCTGTTCTTGCAGTTCACACTTCTGCTTCAGTAACTGAACCTCATAATGTAGCGCATGAACTAGGGTCTCTAGTTCTGCTACAGTAGGTTCTCTTTCCTCTGACTCAGTCATTATTTCACCTCCTCACAGCAACAGATCAAAAACCCACACGCACACCAATCCTCAAGGACTGGGGGTGCTGTCTCTGATGAGTATCGTAACTCTGACTGAGTAACAGCATCAGCATAGGCTGACTCTGACTCAGAGGTAGATGCCAATGGGTCTGGCATGACAGGCTCCTTTCTACCTGCTAGTTCTTCGTACTTAAATGCCTCACGAATACGCCTAGCACGAGGCTTCTTTGCCTCATACAGACAGTGAAAGCAGTCATGTGAGCCGCACTTACTTATCTTGCTGTAATGCTTACGAGCAAGCCAGTAAGGCAGATCACTGATGTACTTGACTCTTACATGTCGGTAAGTTCTTGACATTAGTTAATCTCCTACCTGATAACAGACAGCCCCCAAGCCTGATAGGCTGGTGGTACTCTCAGGATAGAGAGTTACTGCGATGCAGTAGCCTGTCTACAGCCAATAAGCACTAGGATTACTGGCTCTAGACAGGCTGGGGACAGTGAAGCCCCCAGCCTGCTACCCTCTCAAGGGTGAGTTAGTTACGAGGTCAGTTCGACCTTGTAACCGTTGTTGACTAGACCAGCGATGAACTGTTCTGCGCCAACGATGTGGAATACCTCTCTGACCAAGTCAGAAGGATTGGAGTTGCCAAACTTGGCTACGTCGGCTGAGATGTCAGTCCAAGTGACTGGCTTAGCAGCCTTGCGAGCCTCAGTCATTGCCTTAGCAGCAGCACGAGCGGCATTAGCCGCAGCCGAGAGTACTTCAAGAGCAGCGGTAGGATTGTCAGACGATACAGCCTGCTCAATGCCTACAAGTTGCTCCATAGCAGCGACCTTGTTAGGGCGGTAAAGCGCATCAACGCCGAGTTGGTACGCAGTCTCAGCACTCTTGTCACCGAGTGTGTGCCCGATGTGTGCGAAGATGATTAGACCAGCAAGGTAGTGAACCTGCTTAGCGTAGAGAGTAACGTCAGTTACGCTCTTCTCAGTAGGCGTCTCCTTTGCGATCCAAGAGATGATGTCTCCTAGTTCGGCAACGTTGTAGACGTCTACCTCTACTGGGTAATCAACCCACGGGGTAGCGCTAAGACCCATCAACTTACCCCGAAGTTGATGCGCTTTCTCCTTAATGGTGTCGGCTACGAGAGCCGCACCAAGAACAACCGCGTTCGACACGATTGCCTCCTTTAAAGTACCTGAGTACGGAAGTGTACTCAGAGCCACAAGGGCGTGCCGTGCGGGGAATCGAACCCCGATGACGTCGCCAGACCACGGCTACCTTGAGAGAAGGAGTTGGCAATCGGAATTCCCTGTAATGCAGGGAATGTAGGGGTCGGAAGCGTACTGCCTATTGGGCAGGGCTCCGCCCCTACTTGCCCGCCCCACTTTGTTGCGTACACATATTCATGGTACTTAATAATCGCACCCCCCACCTTTAACGCCTTTTTTACCACCTTAGCGCCAGGAGAGACGAGCAGCTGGCACCTTTTTAGCCAGGCAGTTGCCCAACTATCTATTCTTATAGTTAATTTGGAGTGAATTTTGCGGGCAACTTTAAGTACCTAATATTTTCCAGATTACCTGTACAAAACACAGTGGCCTAAGTATTATTAATCATAAGGATTAAGGTCCCAAAGAACAGAGAGAGTTTTAAAAATGGCACAAAAGCCCTATCAAACACAATTAAAGCACGGTGCACAGTGGTCTGTAGCAGTACATGAGCATCATAAAGCAGGTGCTCAATCAGGTTATCCAACACTACAAGCTGCGGCATATGCAGCCGATCAAGGCAAAGTAGGGGATGTTGCTAAGGGCGCTCTAGAGGGCTATACCACTATGGGGGGGTCTAAGCCTGACCGTACTCCAGAGAGAATGGCTATAGGACGTTCATCTACTCCAGTAACTGTCGTTTCTCATAGAGCTACCGGAAGACCGGATGACGATTATTCACATGCCTCTGTACGTGTTTGGACACCAGAAGGCCATGAATTGTCTCCAGCGCACGTACAAGGCATTATGGCGGGCACACACGACGCACATGAGCTTCGTGAGCACTACCAGGATCAGCATGAAGTTAAAAAGCAACTTGAATATGAGCACAAAATTGTGCGGCACCTATACCTGAATAACAATACCCTTCCTCACAGTGGTGTAGATGCTCTTGCTGCAGGTGTTCCTTCTTCAGGTTCTTCAGAAGGTGCTCACATCCTTAATCAAATCAGTGAGGGTAGAACGCCTTCTAGCGTCGACTATCCGCACTACTTAGAAGGTGCTGGATCTGAAAATCCTAGTACAGGGGTTTCCAATAAAGATGCTGCCGCTTACCAAGCTAAAATTGATGCAGGTGTTCCTCGGGATCGTGCTGGCGATAGAGGAAGAATTGTAGACCACAGATAATGTCTGAAACACCTCCGGACAGGGCTAACGATAAATCTCGTAGTATGGATCCTTTTAGCATTCGTAGAAGAAAAAAAGAAGACCCTGGCGCTAGTAGTCCTGGCCCTAATCACCCTGCCTATAAGGCACTAAAAAAGAAGGAAGAAGAAAATGGGAAGAAGTAATGAGTTTAACATAGGTCAATATGACCATGAACCTCATAAGAATCCTTGGTCCGAAAAACTAGGTGATCCTAAGGATGCTAAAGAAACTAATCCTGGAGGTGGCTACCCTCATACCGTCCCTTACGAAGGTCCTAAGGATAATGATTATAATAAGCGACAGACTCAATGGGGACCAGATGAACTAAAGAAGCCACTTCCGCCAAAGAAGTGGGAAGTACAGCCAACCCCTTATCCAAAGCCAAACAAGGACTACGGCCATAAGTCTCAGTGGAACCCGGATCCAAACAAAAACCACAAGCCTACTAAAGAGGGTTGGCAGAATAAAGGTAAGAAGAATAACGGTAAATAACTGCGAGTAAATTCCCGGACTGCTGTTAGCATAGGGATATCTGGTCTACAAAGACCAACGTCTATATAGAAGGAATACAACATGACACTAACATCAACCCTTGTACTGCTTAGCTTGCTAGCTGTGTACACCGTAGGATTCTCATACTACGTGATTAAAGAGATTGGCATTCTAAAGCGTCAGGCTCAGATTAATACAGTTAATGACCATGCCTTTGGTGATTACGTAGATGACAACCTACGCACGGTACATCGTCGTATTGATGATCTAGAAACCCTTTTGTTAAATGCTCAGGGCAAGACAATTAGTAAGCCGTCTGCTCTTGCAGCTGTCAATACGTCCCGCGCCGTCGCAAAGAAAGTCGCCCCTAAGAAGGCGGCAAAGAAAGCTGCAGCGCGTAAAAAGTAAAATTTAATACAAATAAAGCCCCGTCTAATTTAGGCGGGGCTTTATTATTTTGTCTGCGTGAACTCTGTTTTTTTGTATGGTAGCCTGGAAGAGAATGTTAGACAAAACCAAACGTCTGATTCCCGCTATTGCGCTTCTTGCGAGCTTGCTCGTATCGCTACCAGTAGCCCAGAGTCAGGCTAATGCTAATGAAAAACATAATCGGTGCATGAGCATTAAGACTTCACGGTCTTCTGTTCGCCTACCGTATAGCTCGCCTGCCTATAATAAACACTTTGCAGGCAGATATATGGCGGCTAAATATGGATGGTGTGGCCAAGAATACGCGTGTCTTGCCACATTGTGGAATCACGAAAGTGGTTGGCGTACTCGTGCGCACAACCCGTCGGGTGCTCATGGCATCCCCCAAGCACTGCCCGGGAGTAAAATGGGCAGGGGTTGGTACAACAACCCACATGTACAAATCAAATGGGGACTAAAATATATTAAGTCCCGCTACGGAACCCCTTGCAAAGCATTAAGGTTCTGGAATAAACACAACTGGTACTAATACCTAACACGGGGCCTGCGGAGATTCTGTGGGCTCCGTGTTAGTATTTAGAAGTTGTTAACGTGACAACATTAGTTATAAGGAAACAATATGAAAAAAATAATGGTAGTTGCTGCAGCAGCTATTATGTTCTTTGGCCTAACTGCTTGTGGCTCTTCCGACACAAACAATACCGCTACTGATACTTACACCACGGCTCCGGCCCCAGTAGAGACCTATGAACCTACCCCAGAAGATAACTTCCTAACGGGAGTGCACTCACTTAACGATCCGATGATTGAAACAACAGATGATTCAACTCTTCTTTCTATTGGTCATTCAACCTGTCGTATTCTTAACCAGGGCTATTCTGTTAATGCATTAGTTACAACTTTGTCTGAACAAGGCGCTATTACAACGTCTAATGCAGAAGCTGTAGGCAAAATTTTAGGCGCAGCTATTGTTACTATGTGTCCTGAATACACCTCAGACATGCAGGACTTTATTAACGCAAATAGCTAATTTGTAAGAATTCCCGCTTAGCTCAACGGCAGAGCAACGAGCTGTTAACTCGTAGGTTCCTGGTTCGAATCCAGGAGCGGGAGCCAAGCCCCCTTAGCTCAGTGGTAGAGCACTCGCCTTGTAAGCGAGCGGTCATCCGTTCAAGTCGGATAGGGGGCTCCATTTTTTAGTAAGACAAAACACATATTAAAGTGCAAACTATATATATGAATCCACAAGATAATCAGTTCCCCGATAAAAAGAAAAAATTCTTAAAAAATAAGAGGTATAATCATCTTTACAAGAATTACAAAGAACATGATTATCATAATCCAAATGATAAGTACCCAGATCATGACGATGACCATAACAATGAACCACCTAACACTGGTGGTGCCAGGGTTCCTAGAAAGCCTATTAAGCCTAGTGGTGGCGGGGAAGCAATTCGCACCGTATCTATAGATCCTAACGAATCTTTGATTAATCCTCCTCCCGCACATCGATACGAGCGACAAGTTTAAAAGAGAGATCATATTATGATTCCAAAAGTAAGTCAGTTAAATTTAGGTACTCAACCGCGCTATACAAAACAGTACGGAAGCTATAACGCTAGTACTGGAAGCACCGGTTTATTTGGCCACATTGCATCTGTGTTCAGTAAAAGTGCCAATGCCGAAAGAGACCTAGTTAATCAGCTTCGTCTTAGAGCAGGCACTCAGATACTTGATAATCAAATTGCTCTTGATTTGGGTACAGAGGGAACTCGACGTAGCAAAATGGTTAGAGAACACTTTGGAGAAGATCTGACTGATTATGATCCAATGACTGGTCGTATGAGATTCTCAGATAAGCGCCCTAGCGTTATTCACAATATAACTAGCGGTGGAAAGCACGACATTAGTGAGATTATTTACAATAAGAATTATGATGATCGTACTCCACCTTCTGATGATGATGATTCTAATCCTCCTAACCCACCTTCAGGTGGTTCTCCTGCTCCTGCTCCAAGACGTACTAGAACTACAAAAACTACTACCTCTAAAGGAACAAAGACAACCATTGTTGAAGATGATGCTCCTAAAACAAGTAAGAAAACAAAATCTGTTACAGTACCAACTAAGCCTAAAAACCCAGCGGAGCCTTCTGATACCCCAACCACTACGGTTACAGCTAATCCAAAAACTAAAAAGACCCGTACAACAAGGCCGGGTAGAGAAGGCGCAATTGCTGAAGATCCTAATGCAAATGCGAAGCGCAAAACAAAATCAACCAAGCCTGACGATAAAACAATACAGTAGTTAAAGGAATCTATAGAAATGGCAAAAAAGAAAAAAGCGGTTGACCCTAGAGGTAGAGACCCTAGAGTAAAGTTTAGTACTGAGCCTATTAAGCCTGCCCCAGAGGTTGGGTATCCGGCTGCTGATGAAAACTATGTTTCTCCAGAAGACAAGTATTATGAAGAAGCACCTCTGCTTAACCAAGCGGGGGAGCCATTTAATCCTGATGTAGATAAGCCAGGAACTGCCGTTATTCCTGATAAGCCGCTTACAAGTTTTGAACTTGTTAATCAGCCTGAAGTCGAAAAACAGGAAAAACTCGTTGCTTCTAGATTAAGCGGTAGAACTCCTAAAGAAAGAACTTCTGAATTAACCCCCGACCAAGTAATGCAAGGACTTGCAGAAAATAATGTAAATGTTGGGGAAATAAAAGGCGTAAATGATCGCCATACTGAAGCTCTTACAGAATACGCAAAGCAAAATAAAGCTCAAGAGATGTTGCGTAAGGTTCAGGAATACGCCTCAATGTTTGAGGGTTTTGTTGACAAGAGCCCGCTAGATTGGCAAAAAGAAAGAGCAGAACGCAAACGTCGCAGAGAAAAGAATGAACGAGAGGCTCTTTCAGCAAAGACTGGTAGAAATGCAATCATTAATGATATTCTTATTGGTCATAGGAGTGCATACCCAGATAAGGCTAAACTTCCTAAAAATCCACGAAGACAGGATATGGCGTCTTTTGGCCCTGGGGCTTTACCTGCTGAAGAAAAAGATCGTCATGTTACTCCATTTGCGATTTCTAATTATAAAACATACTTAGAAGACCGTTATAAAAGTTTTATGGGTAGGAGACAAGCCACTAAAAATATCTATGGTGCAGAGGCAACTGCTACAGCATTTAAACTTCATCAAGCAAAGGCTGGAGCGGACGGTGTAGCTCAATGTGGCAACCCTAACTGTGTCGCAGAACAAACTGCTGCTATTCAAACACATGACAAGCCGTATCTAAATGATATTCTTTTAAACACTTATGCCACAAATCACGCAGATGAGTTAGAAAATATACAAAAAAGATTTATTGATAAAGGTCATCAAATTGAAGGCACTAGATATGACGAAAATGCTTCACCTCACATGCAGCCAAACCACACTGCAGAAGAATGCCCATATGTAATACCTGGAACTAAAACTCCACTAGCTATTTCTGACCCTATTTCAGGGCAATCTTCAATGTGTACTAACCATGCTGGACCACATAAAGTAGACTCAAATGGTGAACCTTTCCAGAGCGATTGGTTCCAAACCCCTCCTGGATTAACAATGCCTGCGAAATTAGAAGATGGCTCTAAAGGTATGATTCAGATACCTTATCCTGGTTTAAGAGATTTCTTAACTTCTGAGGAATATACAAGGCCTGGAGGTATCGAGGATAAAATTATTGCAAGAAAAATGCTAATGGCGCACGCAGCTAGTAAGCCAGAATTTAAAGAGTTCTTTGATAAAAACGATAGTAGACCCATTGATAGTAACAGTAAGTTAATGAAAGTTGCTAAAGTATGGCTTGGAGATAACTCTAAATTTAAATCAAAGGTTATTGATCGTAAAATTCCTTTAAAGAGCACAGTTACAAAAAAACAAGAATACGAAATAGACGAAGAAACCGGTGACTACAAATTAGATCCTAAAACCGGTAAAAAAGTTCGTACTATGGTTGCACAACCGCTATATTCTTTGGCAGGCAAATCTTCCTTTAGAAGAGAAGGCGATGATACTGGCCTTGGTTTTTATGAAGCAGGGGATGAAAGACTTCATGCAGCTGCTGAAAAAGCAGTTGCTGCTCTTGTTGATGCGGGTCTAAGACACTTTAGAGAACAAAAAAATCTTCCTAATGATATTGCAGACATTCTAGCGCACAGTAAACATGTACAAAAAAGGGGAGAAAAGGCGCAGGAAAGAATAGCACGCGGTAAAACAGCATTTGAAACAATTGCTGATCAATTTTTGGATATCCATAAAAATATGGAGGCTGCCAACACTCTTTCTCGTTCTTTGGGACAAATCTCACGTGCTAAAAAAGCTTTGACCCCTAGAGGTGCAGGCTTTGTATCTGAAGGTCGTGAACGAGGTAGCGGTCAAGATCGTATGGCGGATAACATGGTCAAAGCCGGCGATATGATCGCAGATATTGCTGGGACAGTTACCGGCGATACTCGATCCTTTGTTCCCCCTGCAGCTAGTGGTGGAAATAGACGATTTAGTTCTGGAGTACCAAACAGTATGCCGGCTGATCAGCCACGTACAGATCCAAATCTAGTAGAGGAAGAGCCAGAGCCTCCTTTAAAGAACTATTCAACCACTGGTGCGCCTGTAGCTCCAGCACCTACTGTTAAGACTCCAGAGGAAACTGAGGCGGATATTCGCGCATACTCAGCAAAGAAAAAAGCACAGCGGAAAGCGGCTAAAGGCACTACACCACCTGATGTAACCTTGCAATAAGTCATGTCTAGAAGTTATAGAGATTTTTCTGATGAGGCTTATGAAAAGCCGTTTAAAAAAAGAAAAAACCTCCGGTACAATGGTAGAGAAGCTTTTGGGTATTTTTCTGGGGAAGACTTTGATGACGACGATTATATGCCAAGAGCTAATGAAAAATCGTCAATCTTTATGTACAGAGATGTAGATAGAGGCGTTCAAGGGGAGTCCAGCAACTAATGAAAAAAGTTTCTGGTGAAAGAAAACGACCTAACGGTGGCCTAATCTTTAATAATGGCGTGGAGTTGTGGGGTGGAGAAGACCCAAAAACCTATGAGCTCATAAGCACTTATCGCTGTAAAAACTGCGGTAAAGAAAAAGAACTAAGAGAAGAAATACCTAACTTATCTAGACGTGCCGGGTTTAAGGCTGAAGCTAAAGCACATAACTGCAAGAATAATAATAGATCACGACAATTCATAGAAGAAGCAATCTCTCAAGAGAGAACTCGGAAAGATATACATGGCTAACAAAAAACATAATTCAGACTCGTATAAGCTTGGACCATACAAGGGCAGTAGCCAAAATGGTGGGCGCAAGATCTACGTAACAAAGTATAAAGACAAAGATGGAAAGTGGCACACTACCTCGGAAAACAAGGCTCGAGCCGACTACGAAAAAAGTCACGGCAAAGTTGGCAAAGGTAAAGAAGTAGACCACAAAGATAACAATAAGAATAATGATTCTAAGAAAAACCTTAGAGTTATCTCTAAGAGCGAAAACGTCTCTAAAGAGAACAAAAGAAGAACTAAAAAGAAGTAGGAAATATGAGAGATAAGTTTTTAAAGTTTCTAGCAAAGAGTCCTTTTGGAACTGCAGTTAAGGTGGGAATTGGCGCCGCTTTAGCCTATGTAGTTGATAATATTGCCTCTTTTAATCTAAACCCCTCTGTATCTGTAGCAATTATTGCTTTAGTAACTATGGCAATTAATTGGCTAAACCCACACGACACGCGCTATGGCGCAGGAAGGAACTAGTCATGGCAGGTGCTTGGCAGAAAAAAGAAGGAAAAAACCCTAAAGGCGGTCTTAACGAAAAAGGTCGCAAATCCTATGAAAAAGAAAACCCCGGGTCTAACTTAAAGCCACCAGTTAAAAAAGAGCAGGCTAAAAAGTCTGAAAAATCTGCGGCTAGACGGAAGTCTTTCTGCTGTAGAATGTGTGGCATGAAGAAAAAGAATACTTCTTCTAAGACCGCAAAAGATCCAAATAGCCGTATCAATAAGTCGCTACGTGCTTGGGATTGCAACTGTAGCTAAGGACTATAATGGGAACTAGAATAGTTGTTGGCGATGGCGGAAAAAAAGATAAACCAAGCACTCCTTCTTCTAAAATAGAACTACGAGTTGGTAAAAAACTTAATCCTAAATCTTCAGTCTCTAAACCTTCTAGCGCTAGCGATAAAGCAAAAGAAACGTGTAGCACTTGTAAAGGACCGTTTAGAAGTTCTGATGGAACTTACGGTAGTAGGCGTGTAGAGGCAGGAAAAACTACGCTTACGTGTAAGTCTTGTCAAAAAAAGAAAAGGGGCAAGTAATGGCTAAAAAGAAAGAATCTCCGGCTACTCTCAAAGTATCGGGAAAAGTTCATAGAGTCTATAAAGATAAGAACGGTGACGTTGTTGTCAATCATGCTGGGTCTGCTAAAGAAAATGGCAAGTATGATAAGATCAATCTAACTAAAAAAGCTGGTGCTAAAACAGTTAAAGCCGGTGTTAAAGCCACTAAGAACTGGCACAAGTCTAACCCGCATAAGAAAGCGAAATAATGGCATTATCAAAAGAATTGAGTGAGTTGCTAGGCGATGTAGTCGCCTTTTACTTTCGCGCCCACGGCTACCACTGGAATGTTGAAGGTGAAGACTTTTCTCAATATCACGGTCTTTTTGAAGATATCTATGAAGATGTGTATTCTTCCATAGATCCGATTGCAGAAAATATTCGCAAGTTAGACGAGTACGCACCCTTTAAATTAGATACACTAATAAAGTTGGCCTCGCTAGAAGATAGCAAGGTTCCGACCAAACCAGTAGCAATGGCAAAAGATTTGCTAAAGGCTAATGGTGAGGTAATCGAAAAACTAAAAAAGGTTTTTCATACCGCTAATGATGCTGACGAGCAAGGAATTGCTAACTTCATCGCGGAGAGAATTGACATGCACCAGAAATGGGCATGGCAACTCAAGGCTAGCACGAAATAACCCTCTAGAGAAAAAGGTAATAAACATATGTCATTAAATCTTGACGCCGGTGCATTCGTTGTATCCGGAAATATCGCAAGCCCTTCTGCGGGTACAACAGTACTTTTGCAGAATACGCCTTGTGAATTGGATGTTGCCGGTTTCCAGGTGTACGCAGGTACAGTTGGTACAACCCCATCATCATTCAACATCAAGGTAACCCCACCTGCAGTTCCTGCAGTTTACGCACGTACCTACAACTACAACAATGCAACTGGTAAGAATGTAGCTATTTCATCTATTGCAACTGATGGTACAACCTTGACATTCACCGTTTCAGGTAGCGCTACGCTTGCTGCAAACGATGTAATTTCAATCACAGGTTCTACCCTTCCTGCATGGAACTTGAAGGACGCAGTTGTTGCTTCTGTTACTAACAGCGGCGCACTTACCACTTCATTCACAGTTAAGTACCCAGAACCAGTAGGCACTTCGACTCACCTTACAGGTTGGTCAGGTATCGCAACTGTTTCTGCATCAAACGTAGTAGTTGGCGCATCAACCATCAAGTTCATCACAGACGCTCCACACGGCCTAAAGACCGGTGACAAGGTAACTGTAACCGGTGTAACAACCGTTACTGCTGCTAACGTTACAGCCGCTGCAGTAACAGTAGTAGATTCAACCAGCTTCACAGTAGCTGTTGCTACAACTGGTACTCCAGGTGGAACTGCTAAGATTCTTGCAACTGTTGTTTCTAACGCTTCAAACCCAATTGTTGTTGCAAAGGGCAAGCTTGCAGAAGCTGTTCAGCTTGTAACAGATACAACTGACTACAACGTAGCTGCTGATTACACTCAGGGAACTGCTTACTACGCATACATCTCTGACCAGGTTCTTGCAGCAAGCTCTCGTGGAGCTGCTTTTGGTGCTGCTACCAACCTTGGTAACAATGACGCTCGTGTTGCAGGCAAAATCCCTACAGGTTCAAAGATTGAACTTGAGGTTCTAGTTCAGGGCACAAGCCTTGCTAACCTTGCCTACGGCGTAGAGTTCAAGAAGAAGTAATCTAAATTAACCCACAGGACCCTACCTAGGCTGATATACTCGGTCTAGGTAGGGTTTCCTACATAAACAAAAAGGTAATTATTATGATTAAATGCGATAACTGTACAGCAGAAGCTGAATACGTTTCAGAGCCTCCTTACGCCTCAACAGCTTACTTTTGTAGTGCGTGTGTTCCCTGGTCATTGATTAATGATCTAAGAGCAGGACTGTTGCCAAGAGTTGCTCCTCAAGGTGCAACGGCCATAGAAGACCTTGTAGTCGATTCTGAGCCAGTTTTAGAGGAACCTGTAGTAGAAACTACCCCAGCACCATCGAAGAAGAAGAAGACTGCAGATTCTGTAGAAGAGCCGGGTGCTTCTGATGTCTCGGATAACTAGAGTTCAAACTAAGCAGGGCCACCCCATCCCTACAACAGTAGGGGCAAGGGGCCCTTTTCCACCTGAGTTATATCGGTCTAATCCTGTAGTAGAGAATTACGAGGGAATTAGTGGTAATGGTGGCCCAGAGATTCCTGCTGAGGGCACTGCACAAAATAATTTTCGTGCATTCAGATGGTTTAAGTGCAAGGCGTGTGAAGCCTTTGTTCATGAACCTGATTTATCTACCCACGTCTGTGTTGAAAAAGAGCCACTAAAGGATAGTTAATATGGATGAAAAAGAGATTGTTGAAGAAGATCCTGTATACATCCATGAACATGTATGGACTGCTCAAATGGTAGGAAAAGACTTCTTTTTTCATCACGATACTATTCATGTTATGTACCATGAAAACCCAATGGATCATATAGACTTT
>Ga0214923_10005281_pt1 | contig 15105 bp, 17 predicted proteins | sample LL1510_MetaG_FD_177993 | JGI IMG/M metagenome (GOLD analysis project Ga0214923, IMG submission 177993) | Freshwater microbial communities from Lake Lanier, Atlanta, Georgia, United States - LL-1510 | ecosystem: Environmental > Aquatic > Freshwater > Lake | place: USA: Georgia | collected...
AAATTTCAGGTAAAGTCAGTACGAAGATAAGGGTTGAGGCCTCAAATGCCTTTACCGTAGGTCCATCAATATCGGAACCTAAATCAATGATAATGTAGTTATAAAATCCTGAAAGCAAAGCAAGAGCTTTTGAAACATGCGACGGGTCGAGAGACGCCATTTGTTCGGGTTCGAGAACGCTTGGAAGATAGTGAATGCCAGAAGGGTGAACAGAGACATAGTTTTGTAATGAATTTGGATCAAATTTCCCTTCATGAGATCCCAATTCCAGTAAGGTTCTTTTGGGTTTACTTCCCAACAACATTCCAAGATCTCCACAAGCTTTAGGATCCAAATCGATTAACAGTACTTTTCCCTTAGTATCAATACTTGTCGCGATGGCATAATTAACTGCAAAAGTGGACTTGCCCACTCCTCCTTTGCCACCTAAAACTGAAATGATGTAACTGTTGCTAGCCATTCTTTGGTCCCTTATCTTTCGCCAGCGTTAAGTCTGAATTTTCGTGTGATATCGTCCGTTCCAGCACTTGCAGTTCTTAGAACCTCTGGCGTAACAAAAATAACGTATTGTTGCTTGTCATGACGGAATCCCTTAGTTCGATTGAAGTTGAAAAGAGGGGATGAATTACCATTGTTATTACCCCCCGTCGGCACTCGTTGAGGTTCTCGGTTATAACCTGCTAACGCATTGTCAATTCCGTATCCCCCAAGAGCGGCAGAATCTCCATTTTTAATGTTCACTTTTGTTTGCATTGAATTTCGAGCCACGACTGGAGCTCCATTGTCGGTGGAGACCAGGGATTGAAGGTTCACTTGAAGTCCTAATGATATTGAGTCCGAGCCGGGTAAAGTGGCCGCCCGCACTTTGATTGAGTTTTGAACTTGGATAGGAGTTAGCTGAAAGTTCCCAGCAACATCAGCCACTCGAGTGTAAATTTCTAAGGAGCTATCGACAGCAGCTTCTTTATCAGACCCATCTTCGACAATAATCGTACTCTGTTTGAGAACTCTCGCATGGGCGTGGTTTTTATCAGTGCTTAACTTAGGGAGTAAATTGCTGACCGTCGCAATAATGTTTGCACTGATTTCACCGAGCGAAGTATCAAAAGTGGCAGTACCTTGATCGGAGGCCAATGGGCGCCAATTAAAGTTAAAAGATTTTTGATATTCATTGGTCAACTCAACAAAGTTTACCGTTATTTTTATGTCCTGTTTTGGAGGGGGCGCCTGTCTTGGCCTTACTCTCATGAGGTCAATGATGATCGGCTTACCTCCAGAATCTCCCCCTTGCTCACGATTGATGACATCTGCGGCCTCTTCTTTGCCACCCCCTTTAGGTTTAACGATGTCGGGAAGATATGTTTTTGCTATTTCAAAGGCTCTGTCGGCATCCGGTTCGCTCTCAGCAGTTCCTTCTAAGAGAATATTGTTATTGATAACCCTCGCAGTGATTTCCGGCGAACCAATTTCTCGCTCGATTCTTTCGGCCAAAATATTCATCGTTATTTTGCCAATCGTGGTAAGGTTTCTAATTGGGGTCGTATTTTTCTTGGGGTCTCTCTCTCTCATGGCAGTAATCACCCTGTTGATTCTCACCATGTCTTTTGGCAGAAGAATTTCTCCATCGAGAATAATAGTCCCACCGACAGATTTAATCTGAAGGCCCTCAATGTCTCCTAATAACTCTTCCAACTGTGCGGATAATTGACCTATATCTTCTCGGGTGACACGAACCGTGTAAGTAATTCGAGGTTTGTCTTCTGAGTCATAAATAGTCATTGTGGTCGTTCCAGCGTTTTTAGGAACAAACCTGATGATCCGCTCTTTTCCTTCTTTTAAGAATCTTTTGTAAGCAAATAGTTGATCATTGCCGATGTCGACTTTTCCAAGATCAAATGGAAACTCCAATTGTCGAGAAGCCCCTTCAGATAGAGTAAGAACTTTATCTTTTCCTTTGATCGTTTTTGGTTCTTCAGCCTCTTCAGTTTCATTTTCGGCGGCAAACGCTTTTATGCTACCCGAGATATTGAAGGCCAACATCAGAGTCATTAGACCGTAAAACAGGAACAAATATTTAGATCTGTTTTTGTACATTAGGGGCCTCCTGCGGGTACTGGGACAGAACTTTCACCCAAGTAATCGAAAAACTTATACTTCGGAATTGCAACTGGGGGCGGAAGTTTAGGGGCTCTATTCATGTAAGAGTCTGGTCCCATAAGTCTTACAAGGTTTGTTGACTCTCTTCTCTCTAACTGCCTGTCATCTGAATGACGAAGCAAAAGAGTGAGTGAGTCACCATAGAGAGTCAGGACATAAACAATGGTTTGCGCTTGTTGTGGAGTGACCTCAAGAGTTACCGTTTGGTAATTTCTATCATCTTTGGCGTAATTCAAAGCATCTCTCAACTCGGCTTCAGTTTTATTGTTAAGGGAATCGTCCTTTATAGATCTTAAACTTCGAATGACATCTTGGTCGACAGCTTTGGGAGGAGTCGATTGTATGGTTCGCCCCGAGGCCAGAACTAGTAAGTCTTGGAGAAAAACTTTTACTTCGGAGGCTACTTTGTTGTTTGTGCCTCCTCCAGGTTTGGGTAGGACATATTCAAAATGGGCCGCTAAATCGACTCTGTTGCCTGGTCTCAAGAGGTAACCGACTGCACTTTTTACATTTACAGGAACGCTAATTGCTCTTTTTTCTCGCGAGACTAGAGACTCTAGACCCGAATATATATTTTTCGAAATAAGTTTATTATCTAAAATAAATTCACCTTGGCTGATAGGGACAGCCGCTACAGCGTCAAAAGCATCTTCTTTGATATCGACTGCTCCAACCGGAGCGAGAGCCTTGGGAACCGAAATAGTTTCAATGTCAGTTGGGCGAACGGAGGCATATTGAAGAATATCTTTTTTAGCTCTGACTACGGTCACTGTTTGTTTGTAGGACTGAGTTAAGCGTTGCTCTTCGCCTGAGATGTATTGATAAACAAGATACATGGCTAGCATCGAGAATGAAACTGAGATTAAAAAAGCTCTTTTGTCTTGCATAGAATAATCTCCCTTTAGAAGCGAGGAACTATTGTCTCGCCCTCCATATCCATGTAACGCGGTTTGAGCGGAGCCGTTGGAGTAGATGGTATTTTTATTTTGCTCCTACCTAGCTCACTGTCGGGTCCCAAAATCTGGTCGAGTATAGAGGTTTCTAAACTTGCAATACTTGTGTCGGCTCCATTGCGGAGAGTGTAATAAAGTTTGGCGTCTCCAATAGTGTGCTGAAGAAACAACAGCTTGTCTGCATCTTCTGGAGTTAATTGAAGTGTCATGTGTGTGTAGTTGTCATCAGGTCGGGAGGTTCCGGAGTCAACATTGGTTGTGTAAAGGTCTTTTCGTTTTTGCTCTTCGAACTTTGCTTCTAATGCAGATAGAACTTCGCGATTTACTTTTGTCGGAATAGAATTTTGCAAGTTTTTTCCAGTGGCTAGAACTAGGACATTCTGAACTACTGTTTTGACTTCAAATTGTTCTCCTCCGCCGGTTTCATACCTCACTGTGGCTAAAACATCGATTCGGTTTCCCGGGCGAATAAATCGACCGACCCCGTTTGCGGGGCTCACTGCGACCGTGACTCCTCTCATCTTCTTTTCAACTTGTTTATCTAGAACAGGCTTCCCATCTTGGTGGACTAATTTAGTCAATGTGACTTGTTCGCCTGGGTAAATTGGAACATAAGCCGCTTTGCCTGCGACTTCATTAATTTTTTGTTGGGCTGCGACTGCGTCTCCAAGGGGCACAGTAACAGTTTGAGCTTGAACAAAATTTTTGAAAACAGGAGCAATTTCTAACAAGTCGGGACGAATAATCCCGTATTCCGGAATCGATTCTTTGGCGACCACAACCCCCACTTCCTGGCCAAAGTCTTTAGTTAACTCGGTTCTTAATTGGTCAACATAGGCTTTAATGAGAAAGATTGAGATCCCCAAAAATAGTGTAGAAATGAGAATAGCTTTTTTCTTATCCATATTAATTACACCCCGGTTCTCGGCAGATGCCTACGCGGTTGTTAACTGGATTGGGTCCAGCGATAATTTTTCTTTGTGGAACACGATTGGCATCAGGTTCCCTATATTCGACAGCGATAAACTCTCTTGAAACAGGTTGAGCTGCAATATCATCGACTGCAATCTTTGAACGAAAATTTAACCTTTGGTAAAGGTTCATGGCACTGTATTTTTGCGCAATGTGAGAAGTGTGTATCGTATAGAAAGCATTTAGGGTGTAATAGATAAGCCAAATTAAAAAAGGAAGAGATAATGCCATTTCTACAACAGCTTGCCCGCGAGAACTTTGAATGATTTTTAGCTTTAGCATCCGTTGTCCTCCATATTATTGGTGAGGAAAGTTTGTCCGGAGCCAAATTGGTTTAATAGGTTCGAGAAGAAGTTGAGACACTCATCGATAGAAGGATCTCTCCCCATAATTGCTTCAGAACTTAAAGTGATTCTACTAGGGGTTGGAGTTTTTACAAAAAGCGGGGGTAAGTAGAAAAGATCAACCTGGTAGCTACTGATCGCTCCACCATTGGTGAAGTCTATCCGACGGGATTTGATAACGCTGTCGATAGGTTCCAAATATTGATCGAAGACGACTTTCCCGGCATTTTGTTGCTTTAGTTGATTGATGTTTCCTGATTTGTAGGCTCTCGCAGCCATAAAAGTCGCGTAGTCCACATATTCACTGGCGACCAGGGTGACAGCAAAGCTCATATAAAACAAAAGAAAAAAGAATACGACCATAGTCACGATGATAAACTCGACTGCCGATTGTCCTTTTTCATTGAGCTTTTTAAACTTCAAGTGTTTCATAAATGCACCGGCCTAAATCTTTTTGAATTGGAAGGAGAGGGGGCTTTGTCCTCTGATTCTCCTCGCAGCACAATATTTTGTGTGTATTTTTTAATGCTAGTGATGAGGGTTGTGGTGTAATTCGCCATGGGGGTAGAGATGACAATTAGGGCCGTCGTAGTAGCCGCTGCCATGAGCATGAGCCACTCCACACTCGTTTGTCCCTTTTTGTTTTTTAAATTCATGACCATCCCTTTAACTCCGCAATTTTTAATATCAGCAAGGAACATAAAAATGCTGGGCCAAACGGCATTCGTGTCATTTTGCTTTCGTGTTCTGGTTTGAAATTGATGGCTTTTGACATGGATGTTAGTGCAGCTTTCCCTCCGTTTTTTCTCACCAATAGGTATCCACCGACTATGGCTCCCAACACAATTGCGGTTAAACCGATTCGTAAGACTAAAGCTGGATGGGACCAAGCACCGATTGCCATTAGCAGTTTGACATCGCCAGCTGCTAGGACTTTTAAATAATAAAGTGGAAAAAAAAGAATGAAGGCAGTCGCAATCCCGAGTAGAGAATCGTAAACAGACGGAAGTCCATCTCCGAAAAAACGGATAGTGACTCCAGCCACTACTGAAGTGAGCGTTAAGTGGTTGTAGATCTTCCCCCAAAGCAGATCGGTGACCGATGCCACTATTAGAATGGACCACAACACAATTTCGTACCCCCCGGACATATACGTCCCCCTTTAGTAATGCGAAAGGGCAGAAAAACTGTTCTAGTTGCTATCTCCGAACCCTTGGCCTGTCGCCATTTCTTGGGAAATGTTCTTTTCCAAACCTTGCAAGCCTTCTTTAAACACACTGTTAAAGAAGCCAGCGATTTGCATTGAGAACACCGCTCCCATAGCCACCATCAAAATGTATTCGATGGTGCTCTGGCCGCGCTTATTCCTAAGAAAAACTTGAAACTGAACGTTCTGCATAAAGTTTTTAACTAAATGTTTTAGTTGCCACTTGCTTTCATCAAACTAAGGGCTTGTCTGTTCATTTCGTTCATAATTTTGTCAGTTAGTGTTTTGACTTGTGTCTGCATCTGCTTACCCATAGTAGATACAACCACTACCACCACCGCAATAATGAGTAGATACTCTACGGTGGATTGCCCTTGTTCTTCTTTCAAGAATTGTTTCAACATGGTGTTTCTCCTTACTTGTTGTCTTTAGTTTTTTGTTTTGAGCAACGTTCCAATATTGAAATCATATCAATCCCTGAAAATTATGTCAAAATGCGTCATATTGTAAGTTATTGAAAGTAATAACATTTTTTTGTCCACACTTTGTACACTTTCTGCTCTACTTTTCGGAAATAATTGGATTTTTATTAAGAAAATTGATTTACAGGTGTCGAACTTTTGGACAGAGCCAGTGACAAATTAGGTAACCCCCAAAAAGTCATCTGCTTTTTTGTGTCGAGTTATGATACACTGCGACATCTTTTTTGGGATAAGTTTCAATTAACCATTTGGGGTGTGCATTGGTTCGACACTTTAGTGGATTCTTTAAAAACATTTCCGTGAGATCAAAAGTAGCCCTTTTTTGGGGGGGGTTCTCCTTACTGGCCCTGGTTATCTTGATGGGCAATCTTAGGGGCAGAGATACCACCTCACTTCCTTTTGGGCATCCTGTCCAATCCTCTGGGTTAACTTGCGAGCAAGTGATTAAGTTAGCAGATTGGGGGAGTCAGAGATTTGGGGGGATTGGTCAGAAAGATGTTTTTCATCGCGATCGCGCCTCTAAAATAGCTCAACTCTTTGTTGAAAAATTAGATCCCGCTCGAATGTTATTTACGATTCAAGACTTGGAGCAATTAAAGAATATCACTCAAAGCCATTGGGGTGATCTCCTTCATAAGAATTCATGCCTACCTTGGCAAAACTGGCTCGAGGATAACTATGCGAGAGCCCAACAAAGAATTTCATCTTGGGTAAAAAACTATAGAGCTTCTTACGACTTGAAATTAAATCTAACTAAAAACAAAAAAACTAATGTCGGTGAAAAAGAAATTTCCTATACCCACTTTGCCGCAAATAAAAAAGAATTGGAAAATCGCTGGCAAAAGGAGCTCAGTTTTTTATTAAGGGAGAGCTCTCCGGTAGTTTTTAATGCCTACCATCAGAACCTGAATCAATTTTTGTGGGATAGAGTAGAACAAAAGTATTTTGATATCGCTCCTGAAGCTAATGGGCTTTTGGCAAAAGCTTTTTTAGGTGGACTCGATAAATACTCGACCTATTTTTCGCCATTAGAATTTGAGGATTTTTATGAAGAGCTTAAAGGCACTGCTGCTGGTTTGGGGCTTCGTCTACAGAAAGTGCCTCAAGGTTTTATAATCGAAAAAATAGTTAACTCTTCCGCAGCTCAAAAATCGAAAGTGTTGCATGAGGGAGACATCATAGAAAAAGTGGACAATTTGGTCTTATCATCTTTGCCCTTCGAAGAAGCAAAACAACTTTTGAAGGGTCCGGAGCATTCAAAAGTTAATTTAACCATCCATTGTGAGCATAGAAAAAATGCAAAAGATTCAGTTGGGTTGTTTGACGTAACTCTCGAGCGAAGTCAGTTCGATTTAGAAGATGAGAAAATAAACTTTGCTTGGAAAGTCCGACAAGAAAAAGGAGCCCGGACTAAAAAAGTTGCGGTCATTTCAGTTCCAACTTTTTATGGAAGAGGTGGAATGGGAACAACGGGTGACGAGAAGAGTGTTTCGGAGGATTTTGAGAAAAAGATTCGCGAAGAGTTGCAAAAGGATACTTCCTATGACGGATTAGTTTTAGATTTAAGAGGAAATCCTGGTGGATATTTAGAAGAAGCTGTTTCTATGGGGTCATTGTTTTTAGGTGATAAGCCAATTGTGGGGGTCGTAGAGGAAGGGGCCACTCGGGTTCTCAAAGCAGAACTTGTTTCTCAGCCAATGGCTTCCAAGCCCCTTGTGGTTCTGGTTGACCAAGAGAGTGCGAGCGCTGCTGAAGTTTTGTCAGGGGCATTAAAAGACTATCAAAGAGCTATCATTGTTGGGAGTGAAAGAACCTATGGTAAAGGTACCGTTCAAAAATTATTTCATTTAGAGGATCCTCTGATCTTCTCAAATGAATCGGGGCCGTTGGGAACGGGAGTGTTAAAATTGACCACTAGTGTTTTTTATTCTCCTTTAGGGCACACACCTGCTAATGGCGGCGTTGTAGCTGACATTGCACTACAAGCGCAGGAAGTCGATAGCCCTCAAGTATCCTCAACTCAGGAAATTCGGCCAATTGTCGATTCACTCACTCAATATGAATTAGAAAAAAACGCCGGTAAACACCAAGAATTGATACGGACTCTGAGTGAGAAGAGTCGAGCGAGAAATTCTTTTCAAAAGGACGAACCTACCAAAAATGAATTGGATGAAGCCATAGCTATCGTATCGGACATGTCGGATCTCCAAATTTTCTAATCAGCTGGTTTGTTGTGGCGAGTCATAAACTTTTATTTATTTTTAAAAATTAGCCTAGTCATCGGCACTGATTGTCATTATTATTTTATTTAACAACTAGAAGGGAGAATAGCAGCATGGCTGAGGAAACCGCATATTGTGTTAAATGCCGTAAGAAAACCACAATGAAAGATTGTCAGGAAGTTAAAATGAAAAATGGAAGGCCAGCTATGAAAGGGGCCTGTTCGGTGTGTGGCACCGGAGTCTATAAGATTCTCTCTCAAAAATAGTTTTAATACGTACTTTTTGAGTTACAGGAGACTGTGAATCAAGGCTACTTCTTAGTCTTGATTTCAGTCTCTTTGTTTTTTTCAATGTTTTCAAACTGAATAGTCCGATTTCGTCCTGAGTCCTTTGCGGCATACAGTGCATTGTCGCATTGAGCGACCATTCGTTTCGCGACCACTTCACTATCGAAATTTCCTATTTCTGGAGGGATAAAAGTCGAAGTGCCCAAACTTATCGTTAGTGGGATATGCTTGCCTTCAAATAGAACTTGAGTGCTTTCCAACCTTTTTCGAAATCTCTCAGCAAAGACAAAGGCCCCGGCTTGGTCGGTGTGGGTTAAAATCACAATGAACTCTTCTCCTCCAAATCGACCTGCGATATCGCTTTCTCGGGTTTCTCCTTTCATAAGCTGAGCCACTGTTGCGAGGACGTAGTCACCGGCTTGGTGGCCGAAATTATCATTTACATGTTTGAAATGATCGACATCTCCCATCATCACACTACAAGGAGTACCCATTCGCTGTGCACTTTTAAGAGATTTCTTAAGAGCCTCTTCTGTAAAAACCTTATTGTATAAACGCGTAAGTCCATCAGTTACGGAGTCGCTCTTTTTCTCATCGTATTTGTTCTGTAAGCTTGATTCGGCAGTCACATCTCGAATGTTGAGCAAACACCCCAAAAGAGTTCTTTCGGTGGAATAAATAGGCACTCCTGAAATCGTAAGTTTTAATTTGGAATTGATTTTTGTCGAGCCGGCAACTTCGTCAAGTCGCATAAACCGTTCGGAAGTTGCTACTTGAATTGTAGGACACTGAGAAGGACAGAATTCAGTCTTTAGAAAGTTATTGAATTGAGGATTTTTTCTGATTTTTCTCTCTGATTCGCCCACGAGAACAGTGAAAGCTGTATTTGTAGCGACAATATTATTTGCTAAATCCACCACGCAGTAGGCATCTAGGAGTACTTCAAGAAGAGATGCATGATCACCAGCCCATTTTTCTAATTGGGCTTTTAATTCGGCTGCATCTTTTTCAGTGGGGTTATTTTGCAAAGGCGAAGTATTGTTTGACATTTCCGTCTATCTCCATTTCGTCTGAGTTACATTTTTCACACTGAATGGTTTCCGGAACCGGAACTCCCTTTTTGAAATCTGATACTGAAACCAATCTGTTCTGCTCGTGCTCGCAGCTGTCACAGATGTAAGGAACAAAAACTGAGTTGACCGCAGCTTTACCTAAAAAACTAGGAACCATATTCATTTGACGAACGACAAGTGGGGGGCATTCCGTGAATTCAACAGTTCCAGAACTAAACTCTTTGATGAAGTTGACCCAAGTTCTTATTCCGCAAGAGTTTATTGATGTAATGTTTTTGAAATTAAATACCACTGGAGAGTTTTTGAATTTAAGTAGCTCAGAAAAATCGGTGTCTTCGTCGATTATACCGAATAAGTTAACTTGAGTGTTGTTTCCGGAGTTGGTCGTTTCAAAATGGAAGTTTTCATTAGTGGGATTGATAACTTTTGCAGTGTTCATGGTTTTTGTGCTCCTTGAAAAAAATTAAAAGAAAAGTGATCGGGATCAAAATTTGAGGGGGTTGCAAACCAACAGCTAGTGACTGTCCCAAAACCAGGCTGACTCACGATTTTGATGTGTGTAGCCAATTCAAAGACGACATAAAGGCCAAGGCCCGCTCCGCTTTCTTTGCTTTCGATTTGGGATAGACCAGAACTTTCATAGCAACGCTTGAAGTTAGCACTTACTTTAGTGAAATCTAATCCCTGACCAAAATCTTGGACGGATACAAAAAAGCCATGTGAACCACGGTGGAATTTTATAGATATTTTTTCCTCAGGTAGTAGTTCAGCCGTTTCATTTCGACGATATTTCTCTTTGCCATTAGAGTCATGATAGGCATGGAAAATACTGTTGGTTAGCAGCTCTTCCAGAGAGGTCCAAATTTTATCTCCGGTTGAAGATGAGTTTTTAACATTGAATCCCAGCAGAACCTCTTCAATTAGTTTTTTGCGTGCTTTACTCGACATTAGAAAAAGTTGCTTTGTCATTGGGGCTATTTCCCAAGGATAAACAGCTGGTATTTTTAATTTGATGGAGTTCATTGTCAGGGAAACTAAAGAATCTTTTTGCCCAAGTATGGAGGAGTGAACATGGGGACAGCCCGAAGCTATTAAAGAAGCCCCTTCTTTTTTGGAGAATAATCCTATCCCTGAATTGATGGGTTCTCGTTTGGAGAGTTTAGCTAGATTCATGCGGCTTCATCATCGGAAGATTTCTTTTTAAAACCTTCCAATTCCTCCATGCGTGCATAGTTAGTGTCTACTTCCGTTTCGGTAAAATCGGTTAAATTCGCAAGTTGATTTAAGGGCTGAGCGGGAGGGACAGTCATAGAAGGTGTGTCGAGATTAGTAACGCGCTGTGCCCCCTCATCTATAGAGGGACTTTCAACCGGGGGGGGCATGGTTTTTTCCTCTATTTGCGTCATTCCCGGTTCCACGGGCCCTTCGGGTAAGTGCCACTCTAGAGCTATTTCTACCCCTTCAGGATTGAATTGAGGGGAGGGGATTTTTGCAAGGCCCAGATCAAGATTAGCTCCAATGAGTTGCTCACCGTAAATGATGTTATAGTCGATCTCTTGAAAATCTCGGACCTGCTTTTCTTGCACCAGTGTTTGTGTCACAGTGACAGTTGTGATGGATTCAACAGGAGTGTCTATTTTTTCCATTACATGATTCCACTTAAATAGAACATAAGTGATGTCATCTTGTTGAGGTGCGGAACTCATAAAATTTTTAAGCTCGGAATAGAGTTGGTCTTTTATTTGTGCGAGAGGCTCTCTTCCCAATTTGTTGAAAAGCTTTTTGATAGCCCGTTCTCCAAACTGTTTACCCTCTGGGTTAACGGCCTCTGATACCCCGTCGGTATAAATTAAGAGCGAGTCTCCTACCTCAAGTTGCACATTTATTTTTTCAAACATAGATTCAGGTGCAAATCCTAAGCGTTCCCCACGAACAAATACCGCTTCGCTTTTTAATTTTTCCTCGTCAACTTTGGGGGCTTTAAGAAGCAAAGGTGCTTCGTGACCGGCGTTGCTGAAGTAAGTTTCCCCTGAGTTTAGATTGACTTGAACTACGGCCATCGTCATTAAGAGCTGCCCTTTACAAGATTCATATATGACCCGATTTAATTTTTCTAAAAAGAGTTCTGGTGTAAGAGGATGATGAGGATAGATGGAGTTGAGGGTCGCAAAACAGCTCTTAGCGACAGCGGTTACAATAGCAGCTGGAGCCCCGTGACCTGTGGCATCTCCTACTAAGAGAGTTAAAATATTTCCCGACAAATAAGCATCCCAAATATCTCCGCCGGTTTCAGAAGCTGACAAGTAGAAGGGCACGACTTGAGCTGCATCGGTATCGACATGGTTGGAGCTCAGCAAAGTCGACTGAAGAACTTTTGCAGTTTCTAGCTCAGTCTCCATACGAGCTTTTTCTTTGGTTTTTACAAGTAAATCTTGGATTTCAGAAGACATCTGATTAAAGCTTTCGGCTACATTTTGAATTTCATCGTTTGAGCGAATATCTAGAGGGGTATCAAGCTTCCCATGTTCACCGATAGTTTGAGCAGCTAGTTTCAATTTCTTGATGTGTAAAGTCAGCCGATTGGAAAAGAGAATGCTTAGGATCAAAGCAATACTCAGAATGAATATCCCAGTGAGTAAAGTTTCTTGCATTAAAGTTTTGAGTGCTGCGAAGGCTTCACTTTTTTTAATTTGAGAGACTACATACGTTTCGGGAAGACCTGATTCTGAAATGTTACACAGGTAATCCTCGCCTGCTAAATTAATTTCAAAGCTTTCCCTTGGAAGTTGACGGGTTTTGAGCTTTTCTGTGATGGGATGATCGTAATTTTTCTTGGCGTTTTTAGTTAGGATCGATGCTGAACTGTGACTTAACAAGAAACCAGATTTAGTTAAAAGAAAAACTTCTGCCAATTCCGATTGACTTAATTTTTTTCGGATAAAATCCTGAAGCAGATCCACTACAATAATCACCGATTTGCTGTTGTCGTTGATAAAAGTTCCAGGGATGAGAATGGAGAGCACTGGCAGATCACTAGTCCCTGTCGGTGTCGTCAAAACTGTTGAGCGATTCAGTAATACGGTACCTGCAGCAAAAGAGAAAGTTTCAAGTGGGGCAGGGTAATTTTTTTCGAGTTCTTCTAAAGCTTTTTCGGGGATGGATTTGCTGTCTAGCAATTCTGAATTGATAAATTGTTTCAACATTGTGTAAGAGGATTCAGTGAGGTTTCTCCTGTAGAACCGGACCCTGAGTAGGTCTTGAGGTAGGTTTTGAAGAGATAATTCTCTAAAAATATTCTGACTGACGATAGTTTCGGGTGAATACAGTTTTGGAAGTAAAACTTGAAGCTCATCGATTCGGCTTTTAAAATCGGCTCGAGTATCACTGATAGCCGTTTTCAAAATGGACAAGTTGAGTTCCATTACAAACAGTTTTTTATCTTCAGAAAAAGTTTTGTAGGCCAAGGCAAAGAAAGTGGAAAAGCCCAATGCCAATGTAAAAAACAGCACGGACAGAAACTTATATTTCAATGGAATTTTAATTTCTTTGACCATTAATTTTTAGAAACTTTCTCAAAGACTTATCGGGAAAAAACGGGGAAAACGTAAGGTAATTCGTGGGTTTGTGTGTATTTGTTGTTGCGAAGTGTCAGGGTGGGGCTCGTGAGAACTGAGCAAAAATTACTGCATTAGGACGATGGGTTCCCATTCTCGTAAAATATGAAATGCGTCAAAATAAAGGTGCAACACATCAAAGTATTCGTAAGGGGAAAGATCGGGCCCCGAAGTCTCTGATTTTCTAAACATATCGGGTACAGGATGGTTTTGCGAGAATGCAGAGCGATATTCACACTTTTCGTATCGAGATTCTTGTTTGCAGTAATTTGGATTTCCTAATAATTTTTGGACCTCCACCTTGGAAGCTTTTCCGACTAGGGGTTCCAATAGACCTTGATATTTTTTGACGCGGGATTGCGTGCAACCCATCATGACGTTAAACACTATTAAACTGAATAAGAAAATTCTCCAATTCATCGCACTACCCCCGTTTTCCTATTATAGAGACTTTCTTTTTAACTTTCTGTATCAAAGTTTTTGACACTTTAAATGATTCAAAAATGGATAGAGATGAAAAAAAATTCTGGGTAAAGTTGACCCCTTATTCGACACCGTGTAAATGAATTGAACAATCAGGAAATATTCAATTGTACCGGGGGGCATCTTTGAAGTCTTTTCAACTTTTTCTTTTCGTTCTGTTTTTTAATTTCCTATTTTCATTTAAAGCAGGTGCATGGGGTGAGCGAGGCCATCATGTGATTTGTGAAGTTGCGACTCGGCTTGTTTCAAATTCGGAATTGTCTTACTTTCTTCGAGGTCGAGGCCATCAATCGGGACACGTATGTAACATTCCCGATATTCACTGGAAAGATCACTCTCAAAACAATAAAACGATTGATGCAAGTCACTTTATGAATCCTGAGAACTTAGGATTTAAAATTTCCGAAGTCCCTATTGATTTTAGTCAAATTGCCAAAGATAAAGCCAAGTCAAAAGATCAGGTGGGGTTAGAGTTGGGAACTTTGTGGTGGAGGGCAGAGCAGTTTTACCAACGCGCTATTGAAGCTGTTAAACTTGCAAAAAAATCGGATTTTCCAGACAAAAATCAAATCAAAGAGACGAACCACCCCTACAACAAAGGAGTTTTCGAATATCTTGTGAATATATCTTTGATGGGCCATTTTGTGGGTGATGCTTCGGTTCCATATCACAATACTTCCGACTACGATGGTTGGGAAAAAGGCCGAGGAGGAATCCATTCCTATTATGAATCTTTTTCTGTGGAAGCGATGGGAGTGGATTTAGAGAAATTAGTTTTTGATCAAGCGAGGAGTTTGAAAAAAGGAGCTAGCTTCAAAGAGGGCCGGGGAGTTGTGGAAATAATGAAGGACTTGAGCATGCAGTCTGTTAAGGAGATTTCACTGATCGAGGATTTAGACCCCATGAGCAGCCCTTCTGATAAAAACACAAAAACCTATGCTAAAAGACCCTCAGCTGAAAAAGGGGCCGAGCTTTTTGGCGGTTTGATTATTAAGCAGATGGCTAGGTCCAGTTTTGCTCTCGCTAAACTTTGGGAGAGTGCTTGGGAGGAGGGGGGGAGTGTTAGCTTTAAAGGCTATAGAAGTTACCAATATCCCCTGGCCCCTGAGATTGTTCCTCCAGATTATCTAGGAAATTGAAAAGTTTACAAAGATTTCAGGCTAGGCTTGCTTTCGAACCGAAAGAACTGTAGAAACTTGTCTCTATCTTGTTGGGGGTGTAGCTCAGCTGGGAGAGCACTAGCTTTGCAAGCTAGGGGTCAGGGGTTCGATCCCCCTCACCTCCACCATTTGTCAAACTATTCGAACCAAA
>Ga0214923_10005283_pt1 | contig 15104 bp, 14 predicted proteins | sample LL1510_MetaG_FD_177993 | JGI IMG/M metagenome (GOLD analysis project Ga0214923, IMG submission 177993) | Freshwater microbial communities from Lake Lanier, Atlanta, Georgia, United States - LL-1510 | ecosystem: Environmental > Aquatic > Freshwater > Lake | place: USA: Georgia | collected...
AACACGTTCAAACCTATCTATAAGTTCTTTGGTTATTGACTGTGCTCCAAATTGGCTAACTAGTTTATTATAGTCTACTTGTCCTTCTACTTTAAATGGATCAACTATCATTATATATTATATATAGTGGTACTTGCTATTAAATAGTTTATATATCTTATAAATTTGATATATATAGCTTTTAACTGATTTAACTATATAAATAAACATATATTAAACCGTAATAAATTTAGTTTATAGTTACTTAAAACAGTATAGTATATATATATATATATATATTATGACATATAGTAAAGAAGATATATATTATTATTTACCAGCAAAAATAGAAGATAAGCGTTATTGTATTGTTACTATAACTTTAGCTGAAAACGCTGTTACAGACCTTAATAAGGAAACTGTTAATAAAGACAGAACACTATATACATCGGACAGTATTTTAGTATTCTCTATTGAAGATTTAGAAGGAAATAGGCATAATAAAGCTTTTTCTATCTGGACCTATTTTCAACCATCTATATATATTCCAGATGGAATCGTAAAAATAGATAATAGTAGTATAGATAATGATAAATTAGATAAGGATAAGATATTATTTTTTCAAAATAAACAATCTTGTATAGATTATTTAACACCAGTTCCATTAGATGGAGAAAGACTAACCTACCATTACCATACTAATGGTAGTATTAGGTCAAAAGAATATTATAAAAATGGTAAACCTAATGGTAAATTAATATTTTACTATGATAATGAACAGATTTTTACAGAACAAGATTTTATAGATGGTTTAAAAAATGGATATTCTTGTATTTTCCATAAGAATGGCACAAAACAAATAGAGAGCACCTATAAAGATGATATATTAGATGGCCAATATGTAGAATATTATGATAATGGAGTAAAAAAATCTGAATTAACCTATATTAATGGTAGTAGAGAAGGAAAAAGAAATCAATGGTATGATACAAATACTATATGGGTAGAGGAATTATTTATTAATAATATAAAACAGGGTTCTTATAAAGTATACCATCCAAATAGTAAATTATGGGTAGAGTGTAATATAGTAGATGGTGAAAGAGATGGTATCTATAAAGAATATAATATAGAGGGATATTTAGAAAAAGAAACTAAATATCAAAATGGTAAAAAAATTGGATTAGAACAGTTATATAATGAACAAGGTAAAATAATATCATCTAATAGCTATAGTTAATATATTTAAAATAAAACATAATTCTTATATTTTAAATATTTATTCTAGTATTTTTAAACACCATATGGAGTAAACATTAATAATTCATTATTATTTTTTAATTGTGTACGACCACCATTAGCTGGTTGATATGCCCATCTTTCATTAGAAGATAATGTATAGATAATACCATCAGCAACAATAGGTGGAATAGCAGAACTAGCATACATTGGAAGTCTATGAATTAAATGACCATCAGTTGAGTTTAACATAGTTAATGGACCACCTTTATCACTAACCAATACCATATTAAAACCTAAGAGACCACCCTGGACCATTAAACCACAAGAATTAATTTCACCTGGGAATGAGTTATCTAAACAATATGCCCAACAATCTACATTATTTGTAGATTCATTACCAGATAAATCGGTTCCATTAACAATACTTTTAGCATTATAACCAAAAATAACTGGTTGGTGACCCTCTACTGTTATATTGATACCATTTGGTTGATATGGTGTCTTATTTTGGTCTTGCCATTGGAAGCCATCTGTTTTTGCTCCAAAAACTACACCATAAACTTGAGAGTTTGAGTTACCTTTTAATACAAATATATGATTATTAGGGTCATAAGCAATACCTGCTAATGCCTGGAAACCATCGTGTGGTCTTAACATATCTCTATATTTACAGTATTCAGTATTATATGGATAAACAACGCCTGATTTGATACCTGTGCTATCTGTAGTTGCTGAACTAACATCTAAAGAGTTCATTTTAGTATAATCTAATATAAAACAACGAGACTTATTAGCACAACAAATAAACTTTCTTAAATTACCACTATTATCTGGAATATTAGCAATTACAGCACCAATAGCACAATCGTTGTTTGGACCATTAGGATGATAAACAAATGCTTTAGCACCTGTAGTACCAATAGTAATTGAATGGTCAGTAATATCTACAGGTTGTGATTTAAATGCCCAGTTTAATTTACCAGTAGCTACACTATTAGATACAATACAATCAGACACATTACGATGATATCTATCTGAAAAACCTAATTTATGAACATTATCAATCTTTTGCCACATTATTCTTGTTTGTTCATTATAGTATTGTTTAGCTGCTAATTCACCATCAGCCATTCTCTTGAATGAAGTTTGACCACTTAGAGATACACCATTTTTAGAACCGTCAACAACATTACTCTCTTTTAAGAAAGCTGGCCAACCATAGGTTAATGGATTAAGAGCATTTGGACGCAAGTTTTTATACATTCTATATTCATCATCGTGTGGATATCCAGAGTTATTACCAGTACCATAAATAACACTATCAGTTTCTGGGTCATAAGTAATACCACCATAAATACCAGGACCATAGTAGTTTAAGTTATAAGCTTCATCAGCATCTAATTTTTTAACACCTATTTGTGATTTATATAAAATCTTAACAATAGGTTGACCTACCATTTGATTACCAGATATATCAACTGTTGCTGCTGAACCATCACTAACAAAGTTAAAACTAGCATCAACATAATCATATCTACCAGAAACTTTGTTTAAAGATGTGCGTTTTACAGTATATGTGCCAGATATATCAAATACATCACCGCTAGCAAAGGTATATGAACCAGTTAACCAACCATAATCTTTATCAGGAGCATCATTTTTGATAACAAAATCATATCTACCACTAGTCTTTTCTGCTGGGGTAGTGCCATTTGCCATATAACCAGTAGTTGAGTTAGCAGAACCATCACTAAAGGTAAAACCATGTTTTAATGGATAGTAAATACGACACTCGTTTTGTAAAGAACGGTCATCATTTCTAGCAAAGGAATCTTTTGATAACTTCTCACCGCCCTTAAATGTAGCAGGAGCAGTAGCAAAGTCCCAAGCTAAAGTAGCAGAAGAACCATTATCAGTATAAGCCATTAAATGACCAGTAGAAGTATAATAGTTAAATAATTTTTCAAAAGTATCTAGTGTAATTGCTGGATATTCCCAACCTGCGGTAACACCTACAATAACCATAGGTTTAGAACGAATATCAGTAGTTGGAGCACCAGGTTTAGCTGGAATAACAGTTAAAGTTCTATTTAAATAACTTGCTGTTCTTAAATTAGGATTATTGGAATTTATTTCTGGAGCAGTTAATGACACTGGTCTAGTTAATACTCTCCATACCTTTTTAAAGTCTTTTGTCATCTTTGTTACAGAATGATATTTTGAACCATCACCAATAACATATAGATAATCACCGTGCATATGTAATGGACCACGAGCTATATCATCTCCTAAACCTGTCCAAGATTCAATATCTGTAGTAGATACGCCTGTTACTTGTCCCATAGGAACAACACTAACAATTTCACCAGTTTTTCTATCCTGTTTTACAAATAATGAGGTTCCTCTTGGTCCTGGAGAATTTTGAAAGATAGTTCTCCATATTCCACTCATTTCACCGCCCTGAGCATTCATTGTTGTTGGGTCTAAACTATATGATAGAGATACAATATGATATGCATATTCTAAATCACAAACACCGTGAAATGGAACTTGTGCGCCTTCTATAGGTAATGCGTTATGTTTAAAAAGTTGATATGAACCAACTGAGAATTTATCTAATGTGCTTTTAGAGTCAACTGGTTGAAATCTATAATTAGTGTGGTCAATAGTATAACCATTACTAACTTCTTGTTGAAAACCTTTCTTCTTATATACAAAACACTCTGGGGAAGTGTTTATTTTAGCTTCTAAAGCGTCAATTTTCTGTAAAAGTTGAGTTGCCATTATATATATATATATATATATAACATAATTATTTTTTTAAATTGTCGTTTTTTTTAAACTATATCGCCTGCCCTAAAGAAATTAGTCCTTCCTTGTAGAAAATCCTAAAGAAATTAGTCCTTCCTTGTAGAAAATCCTAAAGAAATTAGTCCTTCCTTGTAGAAAACTCTAAAGAAATTAGTCCTTCCTTGTAGAAAACTCTAAAGAAATTAGTCCTTCCTTGTAGAAAATCCTAAAGAAATTAGTCCTTCCTTATAGAAAATCCTAAAGAAATTAGTCCTAAATTCATCAAAAACAGTATAATTATGCGACCAGAGGTTATTATATATAATTTTGATAAATTTAGATTAAACTCTATGCGTATAATAACATTTATTTATATGGATATTGAACTATAAAATAATTTTTCTCTTAATATATATATATATTATAATGGCAGCTAGAATATTAGCACAAGTTACTGCTATGCAATCACAAATAAATAACTTAAATAGCACGGTTAACACTAATAATAGTAGTATTAGCACAGTCACTTCAACCTTATCTAATGTTAATAGTTCATTAGGTAATGTAAACAATTCACTAAGTTCTGTATATAATACTCTAGGTGGTGTTACAACTGGTGTAGATACTTTAAACACAAATACTAATACTATTGCTAATAATGTTAGCACAATTAAATCAAATGTTAATAGTATATCTGGAAATGTTAATAGTATATCTGGAAATGTTAATACAATTTCTGGCAGTATATCTAATGTTGGTTCTACATTAAACAGTTTGAGTAATAGTGTATTATCTAAAACAGACTTAACTAACTTAAATAATGTATTAGAATTTGTAAAAAATAATACAAATATTAGTGTAGATAACTTAGAAATATTAAAAAAAGATATGTTAGAATCCTACCTAGATACTATCAATACTAAATCAGTGCTAGATGATTTTAAATTAACCTTAGATGTGTTAATGGATGATATTTCTAAGATAAAAGCATCATTAAATATTAACTAGATGAACATTTATTAGAATAAACATACTTTTAAAGTAAATTTAATAAACCTAGTTATATATCTTATAAATTTGATACATATATCTTTTATAAAGCCTTCAAATATAATATAATGAATATAGCTAAAAAAGATATATTGTTTATGTTAGGCAGTGGGGCTTCTGTTGATTCTGGATTACCCACCTATAGAGGCCCAGAAGGTATTTATACAAGTAGTTATTTAGACCCTGAAGATTACTTTTCTAAGATAAATATAGCCACTGATATAGATAAAGTCTGGGATTTCTTCAGGCCACTTTATAAACAAATAGCCGGGGCTATCCCTGGGTCTACCTATACTAAACTAGCGGAGGTCTTAGAAAAGCATCCTAACAGTACTATAATCACCCAGAATATAGATGGCTTAGTACAACAAGCCGTAACTGGTGTTCCTATCATAGAAGTCCATGGAACCAGTAAAACCATGACCTGTATGAATAAACACTGTATAGCTAAACATAGTATAAACATAAATAAACCAGAATGTAGTTGCGGTTACTGGTGTAGACCTGATATAGTTTGCTATGGTGAAAACTTAGACCCTAAGGTTCTTAAAGATTGTTTTATCCAGTCTAAAAAGGCTTATAAATACGTTATTATAATAGGAACTACGGTTCAGTTCAGTTACCTGGTCGCATTTATACACAATGCGAAAAGAAGAGGTGCCAAGGTAATCCACATTAACCCAGATAGTGACTATGGACAGACTATAAAAAAAAAAGAGACTTGGATAAAAGCTACTGCTTTTGACGGTTTAGTCCAATTTATGGAAAACTATGATATATAAGGTTTATGGATATCTAAACATAGGAATACTTTTAGTAATTTTATCATATCCATTATAGATATAGTTTGCTTTTCTAAATAGATTTTCTGATTCTAGGCTATCGCAAAAACTGGTGGTTTGTTCTTTATTTTTAAGATAGAGAAGTATTTTATACGCATAGTTATTACGTCTATATTTATCAAACGTATATATATAGTCTAGAATATAAGGGTCCCTATGCTTTCTGTCTGGGTCAAAGTCACACTTAGACAATAATACTATACTCACTGTGTTTATTTTATCTACTAACATATAGCATTTTACTGTTCTAGTTTCACTTAACCATCTATAGATTATATCACTATCTACATCAGATTCTAAATTTAATGTTTCTATAGTTTTAGTTATAATGTTTTTAGCATTATTATTTGTATATAGTTTAATTTCCATATTTATAAATTCTACCATATTGAAGTTAAACTTGATATTTATATCAAAATTTGATAATATCTATAGATACATCTTTATATAAATTAACTATTATGCCTAAAAATATTATATTAGTTCACGAAGGAGATATAGAACGTGTTATAGTAACCTATAATGATAATGACTATGAAATACCATACTTAAAACTAACCTTAGCTAAAGACCTTGCAGAAGGAACGGCTATAATAATTGGTTACCAGACAGAAAACTTTAACAATCCACTATATATACCAAATAGAAATGGCTTTAGGTTTATAGATACTATACCTATAAATGAATTAGAGTTTAATATAGATAGTTTAGAGTTTACCTTAGCTAACACTACTACCTACAAAATAAAACTATTAGACTATGGAACAGCAAGATTTTATAAATGGCTCTAATATAGTATATCTATATCATCTTTTTTATTGACCACTGTTTCTTCTATTATATCTACTAAAAGGTCATCGGCACTAATACTATCTGCTCTAATGAATCCAGAGATACTAGGTTCACTATTATTACTATTTTTTTCATATTGTATTTCATTTGGTAACTGGTTAACTAAGCTTTTAAATTCTTCACTGCCTTCTAAATATACTATACCATTGCTAATAATTTGTTTAGGTTTACTATTTATTGATTTATGGTTTACATTGTTTTTTGTAGCTATATCTACTTTAGATGTAGATTTAGCCAACTCGCTATCTAAATACTTATAAGTCATATAGTCACCTAAGTATAACATAGCTATATCAAATAATAATGCCATAGCTAAGTTAAAATATGTTAGTGGGCTAGCACTAAATGGCGATAGATAATATGGCCCTAAGCATACAAGTACTGCTATAGATATATTTACCAGTGTTCCTAATAACGATATTTTAAAAGCATCCCAAGGTTTGGTCACTACATACCATAGAGTGAAACAGTCTGGTTCTACAGCTATAGCATCTAACTGCTCCCTATTACTATTTATAAGTTGATGGAACGCAAACCTAATAGTATTATGGAAAACTAACCCTGGAATTATCATTAGCAATACTATTAAAAATGCTGGATATACTGGGTCTAACCCACCGATACTTGCGACCAAGAATATATAGTTCTGGTTTACAGTCAGTCTAGGTTCTGTCCTCTTAGCCCATTGACTAAGACGACTAGTTTCAACATTGTTATTATTAGAAATCATTTTATAATAAAACACAATCTTTGCGCAGACACAATCAAAGTTTTTATTTAAGCAAATCCAGGTCTTCTTCTGTCTTAATTCCTAAGTAATCCTCTAAGAAACTATTGTTTTTCTTATTAGCATCAATAACTACTAAGAAAGCCATTTTGTGTGTAGACCCATATTCTTCTGTGGTTAGCCAGGTAGATAGCGTGTGGGTAATAATAGAGGAGAAATGGCGACCGTTGGCTATAAATTCACACACTCTATCTATAGCGTCTATAATAACTAAAGACTGCGGGGCCTTAAAACTCTCTGTTAATAATCTATTTATTTCATTGGCTTTAGCGGTATCGCCCTGAATATGTAGCAATTGTTTAGCACAGATGTATCTAATATGACCAACATTAGATTGCTTAGCCAGGGTAGCCGCATCATTTAAACTATATAATATGCTATAGCTTTTAGTCTTAATACTATCACCAGAATAGAATTCCACCAGGCTATTATAAGTATCTACCATGTAACTTGATACCTCATCTCTATCATCTGTGGTAATTATCATCTTATCTAATAGATTATCTGGAACCCCAAAGTTAGGAATAACCTTAGCAACAGCTTGTTTAAAATAGTCTTGGTGTATTACTATCTCCTCTAATTTAGATTTAGTCTCGCTATTTTCTAAAATTGCGATAGAAACCGCGTTTTTAACTATGGACTCAAGCTCAGCACCTGTATAGTTTGCTGTTATACTGGCTATCTCTTCCAAGTCTACATCTTTGGCCAATCTACTACTTTCCCTTAGTTTCTTAGTATGAATATTTAAAATCTGGATTCTGCCACTATAGTCTGGTAAACCCACCTCTAACTTTAACTCTAATCTACCAGGTCTAGTTAATGCCTTATCTATAACTTCTGGTATATTAGTCATACCTATCAAGAACACATTAGGTGTAGAGTCCACACCATCTATCTTAGTTAACAACTGGTTTACGACACCGTCCGTAAGAGAATTTGGGTTAGACCCACGGCTCTTACATATAGCGTCGATTTCATCAAAGATAATGACATGGAGCTTAGCCCTGTCTCCATTGGTCTTATAGTCTTCTTCAGCATCTTTAAATAAGTCCCTAATCTTTTGTTCACTAGAACCTACATATCTATCAAGACACTCTGGGCCATTTACTACTTTGGTCACACCAGCACCAATGAGTTCGCTTAGCGCCCTAGCTAAACGTGTTTTACCACACCCAGGAACACCATAGAGTAAAAGTCCTTTAACGTTAGTGATACCCATCTCTTTCACTATAGATGCGGGAAGTAGCCTAGTAGCAAATGTTCTTCTGAAATCCTCTAAGAATGAACCGTCTAATCCACCAACTCCAATCTGTTCAAATGAGAAATCTGGGTCTAGAATTTTAGCAAGTGAACTAACCTCTTCTACTGGTTCCTCTATTACAAGGTACTTAGGATTACAGTTCTCTATGGAAAAGTTAGTAATCTCTCGGTCTATATAGTAGTATTTCATGTCTTCATATTTAACAAACTTGTTTATTTTACATGATAATGTAGTACCTAGGTAGTCTAATACATAGGTTAATCCTCTATGAGCAAACAGATTATCTAGAGACTTATGTAGAAGTTTAACTAAGGTTTCCTTAGTGATTTCTACCTTAGTTTTCTTTGTCATATATATTTCTAAAGATAGATTAGGGGTAGGTAGGGCCTGGGGCATTAATGTATACCACTTAACTTTGTCTAAGCTATCACCTATACTAACATTTAAGAATTGTCTATAAATAGCTCCCATACCTAATTCATCTGTAGCAAAATCGTGGCTACATTCTAGTTTAAAAATATGTCCATTAATATCTATATAGTTATATGGCTGTTTATCTATGGACGCATAGATAGCATTTGTATATGCTCTAGTATTATTTCCTATACTTACAACTTTCATATTATTTTTTATATAAGAAATTGCTATATGTGTTTATAAGGTTTCAAAATTTATAAAACATTTATAAGACTATTCTAGTTTAGTAGTATATAGGATTATTTAAAGATAGCCCTATAGGTATATCTATATACTATTCTAATCTAATGATTTCTAAAGATACCCAAGAAATATTGGTAGCCTATCTATCTACCGCTATAGAATGTTATAAGGTTTTTATAGCTTGTCTTTTTTCTATATTTGTCCCACAATACTGTCCTGAAACTGGCCAAACATGTACTATTAAGGAAAACTTTACAGACTTAACTAGATTTAATGAGTTTGTTATAGCTTTTAACTTTTTAAACCTAGGGCTATTTATCTATCTCTATTATTGCCAGAATAGTAGAGAGACATATTTTATTACGCATTTAGAGGCTAACAAAAGTATTGCTGATAATGGATTAAAAGAAAGTTTAAAAGAAAAAGTCCACATTATGGAAAGAGTAACTCAGCATAACAACAACTACCTTAGAGTTGTTAAGGCTACTATGGCAGTTTTCTATATTAATGTGGTATTTTCCTCAGTTTTAATATTCTATTATTTCTATGATGGATTCCGTAGTGTAACTGTATTAGTAACAAATGTATTGTTAGTTAGCCAGAAGTTATACCAGACTTTAACAATAGCATCTACTAGTTGTAACTTAGAAACACCTATGGCACTATCTACAACACTTTTAGAACCAGTGAGCTATAATGATATAGATAAAAAATATGCTAATGATAGAAGAGGTTCAACTGAACTATCTGTAGCACCAACTATAAATAAGGAAGAAGTAGAAGTAAAAACAGCATAGTGAGTCAGCTTAATAGAGCTTTTCTAAACAGTTCTATTAATAACTTCTTTGGATTATCATCTACTAATACTTTTAAAATGTTTTCTATAGCTTTATCATTAAATGTATATGAGAAATCGCTATTTTCATGTATGTTTTGTTCTATATAACTATTTTCTATGTTATGAGTATTATCTAAGTGATTACATACATTATTAGTTATATCATTTACTATAGACTCGCCATTTTCTATGTTACTAACGACATTATTATTACTGGCATAGGAGCAAAATTTATTTTCATGTCTAACTCGAGAGTTATATGATCTAAATTCCTTATTACAAAACTTACATGTTAGTATATTTGTTTTTCTAGTTAAATTATTATTATTACTATATTTGTGTGTTACTATATTGTTATTAGTTGAGTATTTTTCTATATATTTATAATATAGGTTTTCGTCCATATTACGTAATACCTGTTTTAATACATTATCGTCTGGTTCATTTATAACTTCTTTTAAGACAGTTATTGGAACATTTAACTCTATTGGTTTACATATTTTTTCTCTATTATAGTGACTTAATAGCCTCGATTTTCTATCAAATACATGTCCACATCTAACACACTTGTGTTCTTTAATATTATTTACTATAGACATAGAAATACTATTATTTTTAGATAAACAATTTTTAATACATATATTTAATACTAGTCCTATAAACTCTTCTATATTATCTACTTTAAAATATTCTATACCATAGCTCTTATCTTGTTGAAATCGTTTTTTTAACTCAGTTAAAACTATTTTTTCAGCAGTTTCGGCACAATCAACTTGAATCATAGAGATCAATATACTTTTTGAACCATAACTAGCTATTCTATTTTTAGGTCCAGCCGTTGTCATTCCCACTTTATAAACGTTATCATTTTTTTGTATAGATTCAGCAGTTTTTATTATATAAATATAATTAGACATTCTAATATAGATATTTAGTTATATAAACTTTTAATTAATTATTTCTACATTAATCAAAATTTAATAATATAGAATTAATTAACTTAGTATCTACCTACTATAATATATATTATATATTAACATTTGAAATAACTATTTTAATATATTATCATGTTTGTTCATTAATTCTGCTAAATCTCTTACTTCTTTTAACTGGTTATTTTTATAATTAGTACACTCCATTGTTTCAAATTCCCTTAATAGAGTCTTATCCCTGTCGCATCCAAATTCATCTATCATTTTCTCTGTTTTACTATCTTCAGTGACTATGTTTGTATGGTCAGTAATAAATGTTAGTATCTGTCTAACTTTATCATAGTATGTTTCTGCTTTCGAAGCATATATCCAATTATCAGGTAGTTTTTCCAGAATCTTTACCAAGTTAGACTTTGGATTAATCATCTTAAATGTTTTATTTTCAGGATGTTGTTTATTAAAGAAAGCTGTTCGAAATAGTTCTGTAAAAAACCTTTTTGGATTATTATCTGCTAGGCGTCCCAGGCCATCTCTAATGCTTGTATTATTAACAATATACGCAAAATCTTCATTTCCATATGTGTTTTGATTAATAGTAACATTTGTATTATTAGTGTTGTTAAATGTATTATGTGAGTTGCTGTTGTTATTAATAGTATTGTTAGTTATGTTAGTATTATGAGAGTTACTATTAGTATATTTATTATGGGTATTATTACTAATATGTTTACTAGAACTAATAGTTTTGTCTAGTTTATTTTTTAAATCACATATAAAAGAGGCATCATTTGTAATTATATCTAATAGTTCCTCTCTATCTACTCCTTCTAAGAAGTCTTCAATACATGTTTCATTAATGATAGTTTCATCGTTATTATTTTCAATAGTATCAACTTCACTATCACTAATAGAATTATCAGTTGTATCACTATTATTATTTGTACATCGATATTTTTCATGTCTGATTCTAGCACTATATGAACCAAACTGTTTAGTACAAAATCTACATATTAAAATCTGTGTCTTTTTATGAATATTTGACATATTAGAAATATTTACTCTAGGGAGGGTACTATTAGTAACGTTTTTTTCTAAAACGGCCCGGCCGTTTTGGCCGATCGGCCCGTCCGGTATATATTTTTGGTCACATAATTCCGGCCGTTTTTTCAATAGATTTTCCAAATATTTACAGTATAGTTCATAACTTATGCCCTGTAACTTGTGTCTTAGTAGGTTATCATCTGGTTGTTCTAAAACCTCTTTTAAAACACCTATATCAATGTCTAATTCAATAGGTTTACACACCCTTTCCCTATAATAATGTCGTTTTAGCTTACCTTTCCTGTCAAACTGATGACCACATCTAATACAATAGAACATCTTATAATTTATATATAAAAATATAAAATTTTTTCTATAAAAAAACGGCCACTGGTTATATACCGGTATATAAAGGTGGAACTTTTTTTGGTCATAAATCCGGCCGCTAATAAAATTTTCTAACCATAAAAGTTTTTTAGAAAAGTTTAGTTTTATAAAAATTACTTATTCCCATAACAACTTAGACCTTTATAAAAATCGTTAGATATCTGTCTATATAATTAGAACTACCATTAGAATCTGGCTACCACAAATTTTGATATATGGAAAATCTTCTAGTTATCTATATTAATTCTATTATAATTCTATATATATAACAACATGTCTCAAGAACAATTTAAAAATGCCTTATTATCATATGCTGGTTTATCACCATTAATTGATAGACTACACGAAGAATACCTTATCCGTGAATATAATCCAAGCGATTTCGACTTAGAATACTTTTATAACCAAAAAGAAAAACTTTGTATTAGGTTCCACCAGTGTATATTAGAAGATAGATTAACCAAGGAAGAAATGAAAGACCTTGCTTATAGATTAGTTTGGATATTCTCTAAAAAATACGCGTCTATTTTAGATGAAGAAAAAACTGTTGGTCATTAAAAATCCCTAATAAATGTTAGTTTAATAAAGTTTCCCTTAGAATAGTATTTAAAACCCATAATAAATTTTATAATATAGCAAAAATCATAAAAATGAATAAATAAACATATATACCTAATAAAAATGCTTTACTAATAAATCTATACTAAACTCTTAGTCTAAATCTATTATAATTTAATAAAATCTTAAAAAAATAAGGTTTAGGCCTTTATAGCCACATAGGCTTTATCCCTCTACTAACTTTGGAATAACTACCTTGGTCTCTATATCATCTAGGTGGTCTAAGGCTTTCTTAGGCGCATTTCTATATCTTAAGAATACACTGATAATATGGGCTGGGGAGTAGCTATGGTTATTTCTTTTTTATATTATAGATTAGTCAGAGTCTATATAAGTTAATATAGGTAAACAACTACTATTTCTATTTAAATAAAAACCTATATCTTATTAGTAGATAAATATGAATAATCTTGTTAAAAACTATCTACTGGCAACCCCATCTATTTTCAAAGTAAAAAATGTTATACATTCAAACTATAAAGGTAAAATAGACCACGCGGCATTTCGTTTTTTAAAAAACTCTAATATTAGTAGTTCATATACTTTACAGCCTGAAATATATATATTTGAAAAGTATAATGCGCAAGCCAGATGGTATAAAGATGAAAATCAAATCATCCCAAGGCTATTTATAAGCAGATATATGGGAAAAGATGTGCCACTTATAAATAACTATTCTGATTATGAACGGATTAACAATATAAATCAATATTTAGCCTGGACTATACTATTTGAAGGACATATTAATCATTTAGCTTTAGAAGTTGATGATATTGAACAGGCTACAGAGAAATGTATTAAGGCGGGTATAAAAATGAACTACGAAGGTGGTTTATATAAAGTATCTGGTGATAAACTATTAATGCAGACAGCTACTATGGCAGAACCATTAAAATATACATTTAGAGATGGTAAAACTCATTATGTTCCTTATGCGTTTGTAGAGTTAGTCGAAAGAAAAAGAGAAGGGTTCGAACAAGATAATGCCCAGAGGATATTTTCTAGCACATCAAAATAATAAAAAAAACACAGTTCTTATAGGAAATAGCCAAGAGATATGCCATCATCTCAATATAGAATTCATCTTAGTAGCTAACTTGCTAGCCCATCCAAGGTTACCATTAGTTTGTTGGGTATTCTTTGTAGCTCTTACAATTGTGTCTTCTTGTTTAGCTAACTCATCTATTGTATGTTGGGCGATCCCTTCTGATTCTATCAATTGTTGTCTAGAGTTCATTAGTAAGCTAAGTCTATTTTTAGACTGTAGCCATTGAACAGATCTACCCGCATGTTCTTTTGGACAACCAAATAGCGTTTCTAGTTTTTCCTTTTCTAATAGCTGCTTAAACGTTTTTAGCTGGGATTGCTGGTCTTTAGTCATAGGACATGCCTCTATAGTTTTAATTAAATCACTTGCGTCACTGATATCATCCATACTAAGTGGATTTCTAGCTAAGACTGTGCTTAGCTCTACTAAATAGTCAACTGCTAACATATGTATAGTTTATATATAATATAGTATAGATATGTTTTAAATAAATCAAAAATTTATAAAAATCCACATATGGCAAAAAATTAATTTTTGATATTTTATGTTAAAACTTTTTATATATACATTATTAGAACACTATGGAGTTTCACCATATATCTAAACTATGTGACCGTATCTATTTTGGGAAATTTCCCTGTAAACAAACCATGTTAGAACTAGAACCATTAGGAATTACCCATTTTATAGACTGCGTGACTACCGGTGAATATATATTTAGAAATATTCCAGAATATAATTTACCAGAACATATAGAAAGAATACATTTTCCTATAG
>Ga0214923_10005284_pt1 | contig 15102 bp, 8 predicted proteins | sample LL1510_MetaG_FD_177993 | JGI IMG/M metagenome (GOLD analysis project Ga0214923, IMG submission 177993) | Freshwater microbial communities from Lake Lanier, Atlanta, Georgia, United States - LL-1510 | ecosystem: Environmental > Aquatic > Freshwater > Lake | place: USA: Georgia | collected 2015-10-15
AATAGAATGGATTAAAACAAATCCTCAACCATTAAATTCAAATGTAAATTATTTAACTAATTGTCGTGAAATTGCATTATTGGGAATAAAAGGAAGCAAACCAACATTTAATAGTAAATATGATAACGGAATTTATATGCATCCTCTACAAGGTGGAAAAAATAGATTTCATCCTACTCAAAAAAGTTTATGTTTATTTGTTGAATTAATAAATAAACATTCTAACGAAAATGATATTGTATTAGATACATTTTTAGGTGGTGGAACAACTGCAATAGCATCCAAAAATACTAAAAGAAAATTTAGGGGTTGTGAAATATCAAAAGAATATTATGATAAAATCATTCAATTAATTTAATTTTATTATGTTTAATTTTATATTTTAGTTCATTTATTATAGGCATAACAAAACAAGAATAACAATATATTTTATTTGTAAATTCTACAGGATCAAACCAATATGTATCTTTTTTACAATTTATATCGGTTTTATCAAATGCTTTTTTTTCCCAAGGAAATTCAAACGGAAACATTTTAAACATTAGAATATTTTTTGCTGAATAAATATTTTGTAATTGTTCTTCTTTTTTACATACCTGTCTTTTTTGTAAATTACAATGTTGACACAAAGGTTGAAAATCACTTATTATTTGGTTTTTTGTATTTAATACTCTTTCATCATTATATAAATCATTTTTATGATCGCAAATAATATCTGAATTTGAACCACATATAACACAAGAATTATTAATAATTATTTTATGTATTTTTTTATTAATAGGTCTTTTTTGAATATTTATTCTTTTAGAATGCACAAAAATACCTATTATACCACTACATTTATTATTAGTTTTTATAAAAGTATTTAATGTATCATTAGGTATTTCATCTGTATCATTTTCACTATAATTTTTAGCTGATTTTTTTGAATATATAACACTATAATTAAATTTTTTTTGAGCCCATCTATCACCTACACCATTACCACCCCAATACAAGTTATTTGTTATAATTTCATTAATAGATATAACTTTTGTAAAATTTTCTGTTAATTTTATAATTAATTCCTCTATATTAATTATATTATTCATATTTATTATATTTTTAATTTTATTACTTTTTTCAATATTATTAACCTTATGCATATGTTTATTTTTATTTATATTATCAATTTGGTTCATAATTTAGTAATACATTATATACTTAAAATATAATCTTCAATTTTTATGGTTTTTATAAAAAAATTGATAATATTTAATTTTACATATATAAGATAAACAATTATGTCCGATATGATAATTAATCCCCTAGTTAACGCACAACAATTAGTATCTACTGATACTTTTAATGATATTAAAACACAATATACTAATTTATATTTACTCGCCTATAATAATAAGAACCCAATTGATGAAGCCATTTATGCTTATAACATTGATAAATTTATATTTAATACTATTTCAGAAGATTTAGTATTAATTAAAGCACCTATGACACTTTTAAAAAATTATACCCATTTTATAAATACAAATATTTTATCACAACATACGATAGAAATTTATAATATATATAATTATGAACTAGATGAAAAAAACCTAGTTTTAATAATATTAAATATGACTTATGAAAATGTTAAAATATATTTAACACAATTTAATATTACTACATTTGATGATATTTATAAAATGGTAACACTTAATCAATATTTTAATAATGAAATTATAATAAAACAAAAAATATTAAATTTTATTGAAAGTGAATATTGGACGCGTCAATATAATTGTTCTAAAACATTAAATTTAACATATCTTTTTAAGAAAAGAAAATTAAATTTTTATAATAAAGAAACAAATAAGATAATTGAAAATTATACCACAGATATAAATAAAAATACTAATTATGTTGATCCTAGTAGTATTATAATAAATAATAATTATAGAGTAACCAATAATTGTATATTTACAAAAGAAGATATAGCTGAATTATTAATTAATTTTCCTATGAAAGAAAAATATTTATTATTTTGTAATTTATTGATTTCTAAAAAATATTGTCACTTAGTTTTAAATAATATGAAAGTTCTCATACATATGAAAAATATAATTAACGACAACATAAATTTACACTTATTTAGATATTTAATTGGTTATGCATGGGTAAGATTATATTTAGATGAATCAATTACTAAAACATTTACAACTAAAAATAGTCAGTTTATTTTTGATATTAATACTGCATCTGAATTACCTGTATTTCCATTTTCAATTAAATATCCAAAATCAAATCCATATATGCCAATAATGGTTGATGATAAAATATTAAATTCCGAAAATAATATTGGTGGTGTTGAAATGTATAAAACTGGAATAACTAATTATATATATGATAATGGTATTGCTAATTTAGATACTTTCAAAAAAAATTTAAATATATTTTGTACTGGTAATCCAGTTATTAATATATTTGAAGGTATTGAATGGACCAGAGATAAAATAGCATTAGGTGGTAGTGTAATGTGTGCATGTATTCAAAAATTACATCCTCTAGTTAATCAATTTAATAATTTTAATGAAAATGAAAGATTAAAAAGATATTTTAATGAATATTATACAAAATCAGATATTGATGTTATGTTTCTAACAGATAATCAAATAGATTTTATAAATAAAGTTAATATATTTTATAAACAAATTTGTATAAATATATGTAAAAATAATAGTGATGCCGACCCTCAATATATTAAGTTAGTGTGTAATAAACATGTTTATCTATTTATTACTGATGAAAATATTAATACTATATTATTAAAACATTCAAATATTACAAAAGATTTTATAATTAATACAATAAATGATGATACGACAATATTATTATTTATAGATATTTTTAATAGTGAAATTGAAAAATATAAAACTATATTTTTTAATAAATTAACACAAGAAGAAATAGAAAATTATAAAATAAATCAACCTAATTATATAGATTTTGATAATTTAATATTTAAAATTAGACTAGCTAAACAAAATAAAAATGATAAAATTTATAATGATAAATTAAATATTAGTATTAGTTTTAAATATAAAATTACATCACCATATCTTGATTATCCTTTTGAATTATTTTCAGTTAAATATGATGATTTCTTTGCAACAGTTCAAACATTTCATCTTCCATGTGTTAGAGCTTATTATAATGGTGAAAATGTATATTTAACTCCATCGTGTATTACAGCTCATTTAACATATATGAATATAGATTATAAATATTTTGTTGGTTCTCAATCATCTTGTGAAATTTTAAATAAATATAGAATGCGTGGTTTTGGTGTTTGGTTAAATAATAATGAAAAAGATATATTATTTAAATATATTCAATCAATACCATTTTGGAATAATTTATATAATATTGAAAGTTTAGTTGAACATTTACCAACTGGTAGTTTAGATATTAACCATAAAGTTTTTCAACCTAGATTATATAATACAGAATATTTTTATGAAAATACACCGGTGGATATAATAAAAGGATATTATATATATACTGAATTAGAAAATTATGTAATTAAAACAAAAACAGATTATAATAATGCCATACCAAGACGTTCTGAACCACAACTTCTTCAAAATAAAGATGAATTATGTATTAATATTATGAGTAATTTAAATACAATTAGTTCTAATGGTGTAATTAATCCTATTAAAAAATGGGTTATTGAAACCATATGGAATATATACAATGATTAAAAATTAATTTATAAAAATAAAAATTGAAAATATATATATTTAAAATTATATAATATATATATTTATAATGGAAACAGAAAAAATTAATGAAACTATTAAAACTCTTAGTAAATATGTTAAAAAAGATTTTGCAAAATTAATTGAAAAAAGTATTAATGATTTTTCAGTTGAATATTCAGAAATAAATGAAATACCTTTTTTACTTGAATCAATTTATGATACCAAAGTAGAAGAAATTTTATATGCCTTATATAAAAATAAAGATATTATTACAACTGAAGATGAAGCTAAACGTAGTGCTTATATGAAACCAGAAGAATTAAATCCTGAAAAGTATGAAAAAGTATTAAAAAGAAAAGAAATGGAAGAATATAAAAAAAATGATATTAAGTCATCAACTGCATTTAAATGTTCTAAATGTAAAAAAAGTAAATGTTCTGTTACTCAAAAACAAACACGAGCCGGTGATGAACCAGCTACAACATTTGTAACTTGTTTAGAATGCGGTTATAATTTTTCATTTAATTAATTAATTTATTAAGCTATTTTTGTAAATACAACAGATGCTGTCGCTTCCGTTGGAATAGTATTATTTGGTAATAAGCCGGTAATATAGGTAGGATCACCTATATGGGTATTTTGATCTTTAGACCAAAATAATAAAGATATTTCATCACCAGACATTAAATTTGCTAAAACATTGTTTGATATTGTATAAATATGATTAGATTCTGGTGCTTCTACTAATGTTGCTGAACCATTAATTTGAATTCCATTTTGAGTTAATACCGTACTACAATTAGTATTAGTAGTAGGTATACTACCACCACCCGAACGTACATCTAATTTATATGTTAATAAATACCAACCACTAGTAGGTACTATAAAACCTGTTGAATTAGTATACCCACTTGCTATTGTAGTTGACCACCCAGAACCAATAGGACCAATAGGTACATTTTCAAATGTTACATATTGAAATTTAGTAATATCTATATTTAATTGTAATAATGCACTCCAAACAAATATTGATGATATAGCAACAGTTGTTCCTTGGGGACCGGTTGGACCTATTGGTCCAGTAGCACCAGTTGGACCAGTTGGACCTGTTAAACCTATAGGACCAGTAGCACCAGTTGGACCTGTTAAACCTATAGGACCAGTAGCACCAGTTGGACCTGTTAAACCTATAGGACCTGTTGGACCCGATGGACCTGTTAAACCTATAGGACCAGTAGCACCAGTTGGACCTGTTAAACCTATAGGGCCAGTTGAACCTGTTGGACCCGATGGACCAGTTAAACCTGTAGAACCAGTAGCACCAGTGGGACCGGTGGGACCAGTCAAACCAGTTAAACCGGTAGAACCGGTAGCACCGGTTGGACCTATTGTCCCTGTTAATCCAATTGGACCTGTAGAACCGGTAGCACCTGTTAAACCAATTGGACCGGTTGGACCAGTTAAACCTGTAGAACCGGTAGCACCGGTTGGACCGGTTGGACCAGTTAAACCTGTAGATCCGGTTGAGCCGGTTGGACCGGTTGGACCAGTTAAACCTGTAGCACCTGTTGGACCTGTTGGACCAATGGGACCTATATCACCAGTTAAACCAATAGGACCAATGGGACCTGTTAAACCAGTTAAACCAATAGGACCAATGGGACCTGTTAAACCAGTTAAACCAATGGGACCAATAGGACCTGTTAAACCAATAGGACCAATGGGACCTATATCACCAGTTAAACCAATAGGACCAATGGGACCTGTTAAACCAGTTAAACCAATGGGACCAATAGGACCTGTTAAACCAGTATTACCAATAGGACCAATGGAACCAGTAGGACCTGTTAAACCTGTTAAACCAGTATCGCCTTTATCCCCTTTATCGCCTTTATCCCCTTTATCGCCTTTATCTCCTTTATCACCTTTACAACCTTGATCCCCTTTACAACCTTGATCGCCTTTACATCCATGGTCGCCTTTATTTGGATTAATTTTAACAAATGTTTGATAATATTTTTTATTTTTCCAATGTTTAATTTTATGAGTTTCACTAATAGAATCGTTATTAGAATTGTTATTAGTATCACTATTTGAATAACATTCAGAATTATCAGATTCTGATTTATTTGATTTCTTTTTATGTTTACTATCACAATTCATTAAATTGCTATATAAATATAATTAGAAAATTATTATATATTTATTCTAAAATTTAATTATATTTATTTATATAATGATTTATTTTATAAAAATTTAAAATCTATTAATATTTAAAATGTCAGATAGCAGTATATATAAAAAATTTACTCAAATAGAACATGTATTAAATAAACCGGGTATGTATATTGGTGGTACTGAATTTATTAAAAGTTTTCAATTTATAATGGACAATGATAATATAATAGAAAAAGAAATAGATTATAATCCAGGTTTATATAAAATATGTGATGAATTAATTGTAAATGCATACGACCAATCATTACGTGATAAAACTGTAAATAAAATAAATGCAACTATTACTAATACTAGTTTTTCAATTTATAATTCAGGAATAGGAATACCAATTGAAAAACATAAAGAATATAATATATATATACCCGAATTAATTTTTGGTAATTTATTAACATCTAGTAATTATTCAGATACTGAAGAAAGAATATATGGCGGAACTTTTGGTATTGGTAGTAAAGCAACTAATATATTTTCAAAAAAATTTATAGTTGAAGTATGGAATAAAAAGAAATATTATAAACAAATATTTGAAAATAATTTAAGTATTATTAATAAACCTATAATTACAAATATTGATAATAATAGTAATATTAAAGGGGGAGTAAAAATATCAATTGAACCTGATTTTGAAAAATTTAATTGTAAAGATTTTTCAAATGATATGAAAAATCTTATTTTAAGAAGACTAGTTGATTTAACATGTTTAGTTAAAAATGATATACAAATAATTATTAATAATAAAACTTATAATAATGGATTAATTAATTATTTAGATTTATATAAAAGTGATAATGAATGGATTATTGGTTCGTGTAATAAAAATAATTTATGGTCTTATGCTATTAGATTTAATAATAATTTAGAATCAAATCATAATATAACATTTGTTAACAGTATTTTTACTAATAATGGTGGTTCTCATATTGAATATTTATTAGATTTATTATTACCAAAATTTCAAAAATTAATTAATGAAAATATAAATAAACGTTTTCTAAAAGATAATTTAACTATTTGTTTAATTACATCAATTATTAATCCAGTATTTAATTCACAAACAAAAGAAGAATTAAGATTACCTATAGAAAAATTTGGATTTGTTTGTGATATTAATAATAAATTTTGGCAGGATATTTCAACATCAAATTTATTAAAACAATTAATTGATATATCAGTTTCCAAAGATTTAAAATTATTAAGTAAATTTGATAGTTCTAAAAAATCAAAAATTAAAGGAATACCTAAATTAGAAGACGCTAATTTTGCAGGAACAAAAAAATCAGATCAATGTGTATTAATATTAACAGAAGGTGATTCAGCTAAAGCAACAGCTATTTCTGGTTTATCAGCTATAAAAAATGGTAGAGATTTATATGGTGTTTATCCATTAAGAGGTAAATTATTAAATGTTAGGGAAGCCACTATAAAACAAATAAATTTAAATCAAGAAATTATAGAAATAAAAAAAATATTAGCTTTAAAATCAGGAACTAATTATAATGCTAATAATATTAATGAATTAAGATACGGTTCTATATTATTAATGATGGATGCCGATGAAGATGGATCACATATAAAAGGACTAATAATAAATTTTTTAAATTATTTTTATCCATCATTATTAAAAATAGATGGCTTTTTAAAAGTATTAGTTACCCCAATTGTTAAAGTATTTTTAAAAAATCAAACATTAAATTTTGCAAATTTAAGAGCTTATAATAACTGGTTAATAAATAATACTATTACTAATTATAAAATTAAATATTATAAAGGTTTAGGAACATCAACATCAACTGAAGCCAAAGAATATTTTATAAATTTAGAAAAAAATATAATAAGTATTAAAGATAATAATAATCAAAATGATATTTTATTAGCCTTTTCAAAAGATAAAATACAAGAAAGAAAGAAATGGTTAATTAATTATGATTCTAGTAAAATATTACAAGTTGAACCACCTAGTGTTATAACAGTTAATGATTTTATAAATAAAGAATTAATACATTTTTCTAATTATGATAATTTAAGGTCAATACCATTATTAGCTGATGGATTTAAACCATCCCAACGTAAAGTATTATATGCCTGTTTAAAAAAAAATTTAAAAACTGATATGAAAGTAGCCCAATTAGCATCTTATGTTGCAGAGGTTACCGCATATCATCACGGTGAACAATCATTAGTAGGAACCATAATAAATATGGCACAAGATTTTATTGGTTCTAATAATTTAAATTTATTAATACCCGCAGGACAAATGGGAACCAGATTATTAGGCGGTAAAGATCATGCTAGTGGTCGTTATATATTTACTTATTTAAATAAAATGGTTGAACTTATATTTAAAAATGATGATAATGATATATTAATATCACAAGAAGATGATGGAGAAAAAATAGAACCTAAATTTTATTTACCTATAATACCAATCGTTTTAATTAATGGTTGTGAAGGTATTGGTACTGGTTTTTCAACTTTCATACCTAATTATGATTTAAATGATATTATTACTTGGTATAAAAATAAACTACAAAATAAAAAAAATAAAGAATTAATACCAAAATTTAATAATTTTAAAGGTGAAATAATAAAATATGATGATACTACATATATATCTAGTGGAATTTGTAAGATAGAAAAAGATAAAATTATAATTACTGAATTACCAATAAAAATGTGGACTTCAAATTATAAAGAAATATTAGAAGAATTAATTGAAAATGGTATCATTAAAAGTTATTTAAATTATAGTTCAGATATTGAAGTTAATTTTGAAATTAAAATAACAGATATTGAATATATAAATAAATTAAATAATGAAGTAGATGATAATAATTTAAATAACCTTAAAAAATTATTTAAATTATATAAAACAATTAAATTAAGCAATTTAACGTTATATGATGAAAATTTAAAATTAAAAACTTATAGTAATATTAATGATATTTGCGAATCATTTTATAAATTTAGATTACCATATTTTGAAAAAAGAAAAGATTTATTAATACAAAAATATGAAGAACAAATTATTTTATTAGATAATCAAATTAAATTTATTAATTTAGTCAAACAAAACAATAAATTATTTAATTTTGAAGAAAAAGATATTAATGATTTTCTATTAAAAAATAAAATTAAAAAATATAATGATTCGTATAATTATTTAATAAATATGAGTTTTAAACAACTATCAATGGATAATTTAACAAAGATGACTGAAAAAATAAAAGAATTAAAATTATTAAAAAAAACATTAGAAAGTAAAACATCAAAAGAGTTATGGTTAAATGATTTGGATCATTGTTTATAATTTATATGGATCATTGTTTATAATTTATATATCATTATATATAAATATGCGTATGGATTTAATATTTTCTTATTGGATATTTGCTTGGTATTTATTATATATATTTAAAATAATAAATTACAATCCTAAATTTGCAATTTTATGTGGACTTGGTGAGAATATACTAATTTTACTATTAATGTTTTATTATAATACTAATAGAAAGTTAATTTTATTATTTTTTACTATGATGATTATATTAAAATTAGTTCCATTATATAGCATTTGGAATACAAAAATAAATAATAATGATATATTAAATACAATAATATTATTTATAATTTATATATTATGGATTACTTATAATAATTATAATTTAACAAATTTTAAATCTGCAACAATTGAATTAATTTTACATAATAAAACTACAATGCCAGGAATAAATTTTCTTAATAAATTTATTTAACAACATAATTTTTAAATAAAAAAAAGATATTAAACAATAAAAATATATATTATTTAATGCCTTGTTATAAAATTTTAGGAATATATTCATATGCTGATAATTTAAAAAATGTTAGTATTAATGATTCTATTATATTAAAAAATGAATGTTATAATATTAAAAGTAAAAATGCTATAGGAGTTTATAGTTCTGATAATAAAAAATTAGGATATTTACCCAGTGAAAATTGTAACGAAATAAAGAATTTTAATACTGCATATAAAATTTCAAAATTAGTATTAAATCAGGAATATCCAATATTAGAAATAAATAGATATTATCCATCAATTAATTCTATTGATAATGTTGAATATCCTTTTGAAAAAAAAATTAAATATGTCTATGAATTAATAAATATGACTAACCAATTGAAAAAATCAGTAATTGGTTTAGAAAAATATTTATTAACAAAAAAAATTAAAGTAAAAAAAATAGCTGTAATATATGCTGATGATAATTTTATTAATATATTAATAGAAGTATCAAAAGGTTTTGAACAATTCCAAACGGTAACAATAAAATATTTTAAAGATAATAGTGATAAATATGAAGAATTATATGAAAATGATTTAATAGATAATACTTTTTTTAGAGATTTATTAGTTTATAGATTAGAATGCTATATTGAAAATAATTATTTATCCATAAATAAATATATTGACATTAATAGTACAAAGTATGATATTAATGAAAAAGTAATACATGAAGAATTAAATATTAAATATAAAAAAATAGATATTATTATATTAACTAAATTATATTTGCGGTATTTATTAAATGATAATGACTATTATTTATTAAAATATATTAATACAATTATGGTAAATGAGATTGATACAATTATGGTAAATGAGATTGATAATGTTAATAATGCAATGCAAGAAATTATTCCTAATTATGAAATTTTTAAAAAATTTATTACAGATTATAATTTAGAAATAGGAAAATTTACATACGATCATAAACTTAAAATATATTCATATATTGATTTTACTAATATTGATACAGTATTTGTAATATCACAAGAATTTATACCAAAATATATATATTGTACCTATTTAACAAATAAACAAAATATGATAGTTTATAACCCAATTGAGGGTAAAATATTAGTAATTAATAATATTAATGTTAATATATAAACTCTCTAAAAAATTTGATTTTTAATTTTATTAGTTATATTATATCATAATATTATAATGAAGATCTGGACTGCAACATATATGATACATCCTAATATTAATATTGTACCTAATACTAATACAACAGAAAGACCTATAAAATTCTTAACTTTTATAAATAATAATCTTTTCTTAGAATATAAAACAATACATAATAAAACAATACATAATAAAATTGCTATAGAAAATATATTTGAACGCTATGTATATTTTGAAATTTTAAATGAATCACCATTATGGAATATTGAAATTATATTTATGCTTAGTTCAAGAAATAAATATACTATTGATATAAATATTGAACCAAGTTTAATTAATGATTTTATGAATCAATCAATAGCATTAAATACTCTTTTAACAAATGAATATATGAAAATACCAAATTTTATAAAATTTAATGATTCAAAAAGTTATTTATCAAATGTTATAACAAACGAACCAACGGATTTAAAAGTTAAATTATACGATCATCAAAAAAAATCTTTAGCAAAAATGATACATATGGAACAAAATATAATTGATTTTAAAATAGAATATACAACAACCTTAAATTTTCACGATTTAATTAGTGTTAAATTTGATCCAATTAAAAATATAAAAACAAATAAAAAAAGAGTATTTAAAATAAAATCAAGAGGTGGTATATTAGCTGATGAAATGGGATTAGGTAAAACTATAACTACCATTGCATTAATTACTGCTAACCCTGCACCATCTAATTTAAAATTAAAATATTCAGAAACTGATAATTATTGGAAGTTATTTTCTAAAGCTACTTTAATTGTATGTCCTTCTCATATTGCAAAACAATGGAAAAGTGAAATAAAAAAAATAAATCCTAAATTAAAAGTATTAACTATATTAACAAAAATAGAACACGAAAAAGTATATTTTAAAGATTTTATAGATGCTGATATAATTATAACAAGTCATCAATTTTTAATGAATTTTAAATATTATCCATGTATTCATTATACTAATACTACGGCTAGTATGTTTAACGCCGAACATAGAAACGGTGCATTGAAAAAATATTATACTGATAATATTACGAGTTCTGATAATAATATAGATAATGATGTATATGAAGCTATTAAACATTTAGAATTACCATTATTTGAATTTTTCTATTTTCATCGTTTAGTTTTAGATGAAGGGCATGAAATATTTGGTGAAATGTTATTAAATGTAGCTCAATCCCGTTATATGTCATTATGGTTGAGTTCAGTAGATTCCAACAAGTATTGGTATATATCAGGTTCCCCTTTTATAAATTATACAGGATTAATAAATTGTGTTAAATATTTAAATTTAGTTTTAGTTGATACCGCAATGAATATTGAAATTAACCGTGATACATTTTCAAGTTCAGAATTATTTAATAATATTTTAAAAAAAGAATATTTATGGGATAGTATTTTAGAACATATATGTATTAGACATAGAAAATGTGATATATCAAGTGATATATCATTATTTGGTTATGATGAAAATATAGAATGGATTGAATTTACTGATTTAGAAAGAAATTTATATAATTCTAAAAAATATAAATTAAATAATGAAGGATTACAACAATTATGTTGTCATCCATTAATATTAGATTCATGTAGAAAAGTATTAGGACATACAAATGTAGATTTAACAGTTATGCAAACTACATTAATAGAACATCATACAAAATTAGTAGAAAATTATACAGTAAAACTAAGTTTATTACAATCACATAATCATGCCTATTATATGTTAAAAAAATCATATGAAACAATATTAACAGAATCTAAATATATGTTAACAATATTAAATAAATTAGATACTAATCAACCTGATAATATTGATGATGAATGTGCTATATGTTTAAGTAATGTTAGTAATGGTTCAATAACTAAATGCGGACATATCTTTTGTACGGATTGTATTAACCAATCATTAAAATATAAACAAGTATGCCCTTTATGTAAAAAAGATATTAAAGGTAATGATATTTATATTATTAATAAGAAAAATAAACCAAATAAACCAAATGGTAATAATGCTTTAATTGAAAAATATGGTTCTAAATTAGGTAAAATAATTAGTATGATTATAAAATTAATAACTGAACCAACAACAAGAATAATAATATTTTCTCAATGGGATTTTATGTTATTGTTAATTGGTAGAACTTTAGCTGAAAATGGTATTGCTAATTGTTTTGTTAAAGGTAATGTTTGGTCTAGAACAAGTGCTATTGATAAATTTAAAAATGGTAAAACATTATCTGGAGAAGATAATAAAGTAATTATGTTATCTTTAAAAAACTCTGCATCAGGAACTAATTTAACCGAAGCCACCCATATATTTTTTGTTGAACCAATTAATAGTAGTAAGGAACAAATAAATGTAATAGAAGGTCAAGCTATTGGAAGAGCATGTCGTATCGGTCAAAAACAAAAAGTTCAATTATATAGAATTTTAATAAAGGATACAATTGAAGAAGAAATTTATAATAAAAATTATAAATAAATAAATATTAAATAATCTTTTTTTATAAAAATATAAAAAAAAATTATTATTGTAATTTAAAAATAAATAAATATAAAAAAAATTATTATTGTAATTTAAAAATAAATAAATATAATAAAAATTATTATTGTAATTTAAAAATAAATAAATATAAAAATAAATAAATATAATAAAAATTATTATTGTAATTTAAAAATAAATAAATATAAAAATTAGTTTAAAAAAAATATTAATATATCTAAATATTATAAATATGGAATATGATTATATTATAATTGGTGCCGGTCCATCAGGTTTAACTGCATCGTATTATTTAGGAAAATTAGGTAAAAAAGTATTATTAATTGATAAAAATAATTCAATTGGAGGTTGTCATAGAGTAATGCGTGTTAATGGTTTATTTTCAGAACATAGCCCTAGATTTTATTCAAATTCATATAGTAATTTTAAAAATTTATTATTAAACTTTGGAACTAGTTTTGAAACATTATTTACACCAATGAAATTTAACAGTTATAGTGTTTTTAAAAATTCAATATTTAATTTAAAAATAAGAGAACTTATATTATTTACGGTTGATTTTATCAAATTAATTGTTAATAAAAACCACGGTAAAAATACAACAATGGAAACATATGTATTAAATAATCACTTTAATAAAAATTCAATTAAATTTATTAATAATGTGTGTAGGTTAACTGATGGTGCTGACATAACTAGATATACATTATCACAATTTCTACAAATTGCTAATCAACAATTAATTCATACATTATATCAACCTAAAGAACCAACTGATACTAAATTATTTAATATTTGGTTAGATAATATTATAAATACTAACAACGTAAATATAAAATTAAATACAGAAATTCAAAAAATAAATTTTAATAATAATACCATCACAAATATTGAAATAAATAATACTATAGTATCAGCTAAAAATTATATTTTAGCATTACCTCCTGTTGCATTAGAAAATATATTAAATAATTCTAATATTTCTAATGCATTTTTAAGTAGCAATTTTAATACTTGGGTTAATCAAAATAAATATGATAATCATATATCTATTTGTTTTCATTGGAATACTAAAATTAATTTACAAAATATATGGATGATACCTAAATCTGATTGGGGATTAGCCTATATTGTTTTATCTGATTATATGTATTTTAATGATTCTAGATCAATTACTGTTATATCAATAACATTAACTAATACTACAAGTAAATCATCTATTACAAATAAAATAGCTTCTAAATCTAGTAAGGAAGAAATTATAAATGAAGCTTTTAGACAATTAAAAGAAACATTTATAAATTTACCAGAACCAACATTTATAATTTTTAACCCTAAACTTAAATTTATAAATGGTAAATGGATAGAAGACGATTCCGCATTTATTAATACTGTTGGTAATTCTTTTATAAAATCAAAAAGTTGGTGTTTTAATAATTTATATAATTTAGGAACACAAAATGGAAACAGTACTTATCATTTTACATCTATTGAATCAGCTATTTCTAATGCAATTAGTTTAGTTCATACTTTGGAACCAGAAACAAAAAAAACAATTCCCTTATTAGAAACTGATACATTAATTGATATCATAAAATTTTTATTTATAGTTATGTTTATTTT
>Ga0214923_10005286_pt1 | contig 15096 bp, 20 predicted proteins | sample LL1510_MetaG_FD_177993 | JGI IMG/M metagenome (GOLD analysis project Ga0214923, IMG submission 177993) | Freshwater microbial communities from Lake Lanier, Atlanta, Georgia, United States - LL-1510 | ecosystem: Environmental > Aquatic > Freshwater > Lake | place: USA: Georgia | collected...
TGTGTGACGTGCCCTCCCCTATCCCGGCGGGGCTGGTGGTCTGGTAACCGGCTGACTAAGCTGCCTACTGGGCCACTGGACCTGCGCGAGGCCTGACGCTCAGCAGAGTGATGGTCAGGTCAGTGCCGTAGCAACCGGCTGACTAAGCCGCCTGCTGCGCTGCTGACTTTGGCTGTTGGAGACTCTGGTTTGGTTTTGGTGGCGTTCGTTGGTGCTGGTGGCTTCGGTTGGGTTCTGGTGGCTAAGCTCTGTCCTGCGCTTCCGTGATTGCCCTTCTCACATGCCGAGCAACACCCACTGCCTATGCCCACTAGCCTAATGAGGTCCTGTCATGATGCTGGTTGCTCTCATCATGGCACGGCGCTCTAGCTATGTTGGATGCAGTGGGGGCGTGTGGAACCTGGCGTTTCACAGGATTCAGCAGTGTAATAAAAACGAAAATGTTATCACAAAGACTCCTTGTAGTATAGTAAGCATCACCTCATCAGGCGATTAGTCGCGCTCTGGTTGTGCTGGTTTACCAGCTGTACCACCACCTCATATTTGTCTCTATATTGTTTCTCGTAATGGGGAAAGGCGATGGCCAACTTACGCGCGTCTATGGGACACCCATGCTCTAGGAGTAGGTTTACTACCATTTCCACTGGCCCGCGTTCAAGGAGACCTCCGTCCGAGACAATGCTAAGGGCGAGGAAGGCGTCGCAGCGATACCCAGAGATGTCCATAGGATTGCTAACATCTGCCCCCGCATCCAGTAACAGCTTCAGAACACCTGGAACCCTGTCGAGTCTTGTTCCAAAGTACCCGGTAAATAGCACTGTGGCGTACAGACAGACCGAACTCGACCTCCTAATCGCCGCGACGACTTTCGGGTCAGCACCCTTCCTGAGTAACTGCGACACAAGGGCTGGGTTTCCCTTCTCGTGCCTACCGGCGTACACAATAGCCGCCGCGAGTGGAGTTGTAGAGAACCCCAACGGTAAAACACCTGCCATATTGTCCTGTGTGTTTACGTCTTGGGTCACTTCCAGAAGCTTCTGTACTATTCTCATCCTTTCGTCGTGGCCGTCGGCGTTTGTTGCAAGTAAGTTGATTGCTAGGGTTAGTGGATACCCTGTTATGATGGTACCATCGTTTGAAATCCATCGCATAGGCATGGTTCCCATGACTACGTCGTTTTCGCTGAACATGTATCCTTCTAGTACTGCATTCCACACTCTTCCGTATGGGGTGTACTTGAGTATGGCATCGTTGAAGTGCCGTAGGCGATCTCTCTGGCTTGAGGACGTAGGGGTATTCAGTGTCGACGATTGGGCGGGGAATCGGTTTGTGCTATCCCTCAACCAGGGGTCAGCTCCATGGGAGATCAAGGAGTGTATGGCCGCTGCCTCCTGAACCCAAAACAGGGCCGTCATGCCATTCTCATCATGTGAGTTTGGGTCTACCCCGATGTTGATTAGCTCGGTGATGTAGAACGATGGGTTGTGTTTCGATGCTTGCACCAGTAGCTTCACCGCGGCCGTCCCAGTGATGTGCGCACCATTCGTCTTTTCAGTGGCACGAAGGAACTCTACCCTATCAGAGGCCAGCACTGCCTGGAGTAAGTCATCTGCCGCGCGCTCTACTATCTCTCGTGACACGATCCGAGCCGATACAGGGGAATCGTGTAAGGAGTCCTCCTCCTCCTCATCACTCCCAATCAGGGACATGTAGGAATGCAGTACAACGCACTATGTTTTTAATATGGGCTCCCATAAGAGTGTCACTGTGACACGTACACGAGGAACCCATTTACTGGTATGGTCCCCATGGATCTACCTCCTCCGATGCGCTAAGTACTTGCTCTTCCCCTCCATCTGTCCTGCCCGACATGGAATCCGCCGCTCCTCCCTCGTGTTGAACATGTTCTCTGACTTCTAGGTGGGCCATCTTGCTGATGAACCTCGTGACATCGCCAAAGCCTCCTGTTTCATGGAGAGTATTTGGGCTTCCTTCTCTACTATGGTACTCAAGCAGCGCGTAGGCGGGAAGGGTGCGTCTTTCGGTGTAACTTCTGAAGTTGATCTCCGGTAGTTGTTTGCTCTGATCATTGTTCATTCTAATGATGAGAATCATGAAGGGAACACCTAGACCTAGGATTGGCATATACAAAGTCGCTGACTAACCTCCGTCCTGTATATGCTTCTTAATCTTGATGACATGTTCCGCAAGGCTATCCATATTCACGCGTTTCCCACAAACAACAGGAACAAGGATGCAAGATAGGTTGCGCAACACACCCCCCTCACGCACTTCCCTTCCATACATTGACGTATCTACGAGCATAACTCTTAGCGTAGAGGACCCACCGCCCTGTAGCCTAAATCCGGAGATTTGATCCACCAGTGGATAAATGTTGACTTCCCTCACGTCACTTAGGCCAACTAAGACTGCGTGCGTAGTAAAAGCAAGGAAGGGATTAACGACCTACCAGTACCCGACCCATCTCTCGGTGGTATGGCCCACTCCTCTGTGCACTGAACGATGTTGGCTATTCCTGGCATACCCAGCCTTTGCCTGGACACAGAGGCAACCTGGAATATCTTCCTCATTTCCGCCTCACTCTGGTCCTTGTACTTTCGGCTTTGTTCTGTCAGTCTTCTCAACACCTCGTCTTCAGCGTTCTTTTCTTCAAATTCTGCATTTTTCATCCAGTGCCACTGGAGTATTGCGTCCCGCACTCGCCTCGCTACAAGGGTCGTGTAGTCTGGCAATCGCATTTGTTGAACCGTTATTGCGTGATAAGCTATGGTCCAAGGCGGTGACTTGATGTTAGTCGCGCCTTCTTTCACGTGTAACACGATAAGGGGTTTCTCTACAATCATGTTAGTCGGTCGGGCAGTGAACAGTGCGTCATACCCTTGTAGGGATCTGCGGTCTTGGACACGTCGCCATAGTCCACTCTTTCGAAATTACTGTAATAGCACAGTAGTACTATGTCACACCGCTTTCTATAGTCCCGCAATACGATGTTGCCACTGCCTATGGGTATGTGCCCAACTAACGCCGCAAAGTAATCCTTTGAGTCAGCCTTCTGAGGGTAGACAACGCCCACCTCTAGTGCGTCCATGGGACAACTTGGATGTGACTTTCACTCTTGATAGTCACCCTTGGCGCGGTCTTAGTAGCCCCGTGTGCGGCATGCCGCATTGCGAGGTACGCAAAACTCATGGACAGCCCTGCCTTCCTAGCCACTGAATGCCTACTCTCTCAGGAACGAGAGGGGCCCGCGCCAACTACCCAAGAGCCCGCGCCTGCCCCTGAAGGGGAACCCAAGCCTACTCCACAGGAGCAAATCTGCAATGATCCGTCTTGTGGGTTGCGCAAGGTCAAGGAACCAAAGACTGCACCACCCCAGGGCGATGAATGCAGAATTACGTGGGACCTCATCGAGAACTCCACTACACAAGTTATGTGGGATCGCGTGGATGGCGTCTTCGTGTGGCCTGGAAACCCGACTGGCAAGATCCAGGTGGTGAGGTATGTGTTCCACCGAGACGTTCGCGTGGGCATCCCCGAGACCAATGAACTAATGGAGATCCCGTTTACGCAAGAGAATTGGGACGCATTGGAGCGCACACTGCATGACTTTGTTCGTGGACCCGGATTGTCACTCTGGAGGAACAGAGACCTTGTACATCTCGACGAGAGAATTGTCACAGTGGAGGAAAGGCACAGAATACTCCTTCAAATAAAACGCAGATTATAGAACATGTCCACCGCACCGCACCGATGTGCGCCACGGCACTAGGCCAACATGGCACGCAGTCCGCGGCGCACGGATCGCACAAAATCCCGAATTCCATGATGATAACTCCCACTGAACTAAGAGTTAGGCAAATCAAGGGCTGGATTAGGGTGTGCATTCGCATGGCCAAAGACGACGCGGTACCACGAAGGATGAACTCTACTGCGTTGAGGACTACCTTTGAAATCCTACCAGAGGGGAAATGTCTACTCTCCATGCCCAATGGGAACTTTCGACAACGGTGTGCCAGGATCACTCCAGACTACCTACTGGACCTACTACGCGTTGGACACGTGACTCAGTCATACGAAGAGAGGGAAGTGAGGAATCTACTCAACCGGTCACGAAGGAGGAAGAATTAAAGACCCCATTTTACAAGTATTCGATGACACAGGCGGAGATGTTTCGCCCCAATTCATCAGAGTTGTAGACGTCTGCCAGAAACAGTCGTACTACCCTAGCCTTCTGGTAGCGACTCATTGTTGCTTTGTTCGTAATGTTAGCCAGTGCCTGTGGCTGAGATTGAAGCTCCTCCTCCAGGTCTGGAATGTTTACGTCCAATCCCTTGTCGATTAAGAGACATGCGATTGTCTCCAAGTCTGCGTCTTTACGGAAGCACTGTCTATACCTCAGCATAGAGCTCAGCATGTCGCGCTTCTCGTGCATTATGCCTAAGTCAGCCCCAGCCGACAGCAGCTGCCACATCACAATAGAACGACAGCTCCTGCCACAGCGCACGGCAGCGACTACAGGCGGGACTGGTACTTCCGAGTAGAACACAGTTCCTGGCATGTTCGGGTCTGCCTTACTCTCTAGCAGCTTCTGGATAAAGGTGATACCACTGTGGTCGTAGCACACGGTAAGGGCTGCAGTGAGAGGGGTAGACCCATCAATCATCCCCCCTACGTCTACCGTGTCGACTGACGACCCCTGCTCTAGCAAACAGTTGGGTAGTCCCCATCCGCTGATCCTAGCCCTGGTTATCGACTTGGTGAGGGGGTGTCTGACGATGTCACTGTCCTCCTCTTCTCGCGGACGTTTTCTCTCTGACATGTGCGCGGTACGCATTTAACAAAGCCGTAGATAAGTGCGCCATAACACACAACCCAATGATTGTATTGCTCCTCGTAGCAGGTGTCGCTGTCTCCTGCCCAACTGGCTACGTGAACACTACTCTACCGGACAGCTCCCACCTGTGCCTGCCCTGCCTACCCGGTACCTACAGCAACAACAACGAGTGTCGCCAGTGTCCTATGGGGAGAGTGTCAACTGCTACGGGGAGCTCCTCCTGCGAGCGGTGCAAGAGGGGAACGGAGGCGTGGCAACCAGGCATGTCCTCCTGTCGCATCTGCAGACCCGGAACCTATTCCCCCAACGACTCCTCCATCGCGTGCATAAGGTGCGCTCTAGGGAAATCAATGCTGGGGTCTGGAGCATCTACCTGTAATGAATGTGCCTACGGGTCCTACGCATCCGGTGTGGGAAGTCTGTCGTGTCTAGTCTGTCCCTCTGGTTCCTATGCTGGTAGGATGGGAGCCTCATCGTGTGAGCTGTGTGAGCCTGGTTGGTTCAGCCCAGAGACTGGCTCAGGAAGATGTCTCCTCTGCCCGGAGGGTACCTGCGCCCCTATCATCGGCATGTCGTGGTGTTTCCCCTGCTATGTCCCTATCGTGGTGACTGAGACATCCAAGTGGGCTCTGGTCTGGGCCATCGTCAGCACTTGCGCCCTCGTGGCCCTGTGCGTAGCTGGAGTTAGCCGCGGTGATTGTCCAGTGAGAGGCTATCTACGATTCAACCACGACTCGTCGCACACAACAATAAACTAAACACCCCATCCTAGAGTACGTGTAGTAAGGGCTCGTACTTGCGCACCATCACAGAAGCTAGGATGCAGGGATCGGATCTTCCCTTCGCCAAGGACGAAAGGATGAGCGCTCTAGACCAGATGCTCGATGAAGTCACTAACACTCTCCACCGCTTTACTAGCAACCTCGAAAAGCAGATTGAGATTTGCAGTCACCGAGTAAGAACACTCACCAAGACAGTAAACGATCTAGAAGCCAGGGTGCTAACCCTATCGCGTTGTGTTCAAGACCTCGAGCGCTCGTCACCAGATCCCCCTAATGACACACTGAAGGAGGCCATGAAACTAATGACGGACTTTGTCGAGGAGGAGCAAAGCCCTGCTGAACAGGCGTACAGGAAGATGATGAAACAGCAAGGACAGGAGCCTGCCGAATCAGTGGACGAGCTAAAGAAGCAATTTGACGATGGCTGTGACATCCTCCGTGATCAGTGGTATAGTCACCTCAAATCTAAGGCGTCGCCTGACGAGACTACTCCTGCACCCGTAATGGAGGAGTGTGAATAAAAACATCTACGAAGTCATCAAGACTATACACCTACTATGGTGTATTGTCTTGGTGACTTCGTGTTAAAGAAGTCGGGGAACTGCTATTTTGGTAGACTCTTTTATCCCAACAACTGCGAAGAGACAAACCTCTAGGAAAAGCTGAATAAAATCATGTTAGCACTCAGAAAAAAAAACATGTCATTACCCAAGAAAAACCTGGGGTCGAACCTGGGGTCGGACCTGGGTTAGGACCCGGGTTGGTCCCGGGTCCTGGAACGGTTCCGGGATCAACTTGGGTCTTGCGCAGTTTCTGTGTCAGACTCGAGTACAGAATCGTCGCACAATTCCAAACTTCAGCATGTCAACTCAGCAGGAAAGCTCTCAAAGCAACAACATGGTCATCGAGCCTCAAGGCTTCAACAGGCCAATTCGGGAACAAATATCTCAAAGCAACAAGATGGTCTCTGAGTCCAGAGCCCAGGCGGTCCAGGCGCTCCGAAAGCCATCGGATGTCATCGTTCTCGAGCCCGGAGCTCAGGAGGCAGTTTGGGTGTCTGGCAAACTTACGGATGCCCTAGTCGTTGTCATCAAGGCTTTACACAAGGAGAAGCCACACCTGGTGTTCCACGTCTCCTACCCCCGCTACAACAAGAACGACGTGCTACTCAAGAATCTCATCGACGACGGGATCAAGGTTCAAACGTTCGACTGCCCAGCGTATCAGCATGCCCACATCTCCAAGGTCAACAAGTTGTTGGGGCACCCCAAGATCAGGCAAACCATGCAGGCCATGGGCGTCTCTCCGCCGGTGGCGATTCTCGACGAAATGATTTTCGATCAAGCTCTTGGATGCGACGGGGCCATTGACAAGTTGATTGACTTCATGAAAGACATTTGGCGCAGACTTCAGCCTGACTACCTCCAAAACGCTAAGAATGATCCATCTCTCAAGGTGCCAGAGCACATCGAGCTTGGGTTACTTTACTACTTCAATCAGCAATTGGGCAAGTTCGCGAGGAGAATGCAACAGATCCCGGAGCACTGCAAATCCGACCTTGAACAACTCAACGAGTGGCAACTCGGCGGAGTCTTGAATGTGTACATCGAGCCCAAAGTGTTCCAAGCCTGGCTGGACCCCGATCTTGTCCTACAACTGTTTGAGGACCAGAAGTTTCCCGGGTGCATTAACGTGGGATATCTGGTTCGGAACGGGTTCCTCGGAGGAGACGCAGTTGCAATCAGGAATTTCCTTGGGGGTATTGTCAAGACATTCAAGACCACCTCTAAGGACGCATTCGTTGCAGCATGTGGAAGGAGATCCAAGGTCACGGATGTGTTGGAGTTCATTGAGTCTGCCTTCCGTTTTGCCGAACCCAACGAAGACAAGCTGATGACCCAACTGACCCAGAACATGCGCGGGTTCTACGATGCTATGGGGAAACTCCGCACAGAGAACATCACAAGCTTGGAGGACCTCAATGCGCGACAGGCAAAGTGGGTCCGCGAACCCTTCCCCGGACCTGATGCAAACTTTTACTACGAGACCAAACCCATTCTCAAGAGTGACTTCCTCAAGCGGCTCGACTACAACGCAGTGCTCTCCATGTTCTGTAACACTGAGGTTACTGTCGAGAGGCTGGCAAAGCTGGGATACCTGGGAGGGAACATCGAGGAGATCAAAGGAAACCTGGGATGGATCAGCAAGTTGTTCACTGCGGTGAAGAGCGTCGGTTCCATGGCTGACCACTGCAACTTCATGAAGGCCTTGTTTTCCAGCAGCCCAGAGTACAAGGACCATCCCTGGGAGGACCTGATCGACGTGTTTCTGGAGAATGATTGTGTCCCTCCAGTGGGCGCCCCCAGATACGTCGCCAACATCAGTGACATGGAGAAGGATGACGATTTCTCAAACGCGGCTCAAGCAACGGCATTCCCCAATGAAGCACCCAAACTCTTTCTCCAGTGCCCGGTTTACCACGGCAAAGTCGTCAACTTTTACAAAAGACTGGCAAGGCGGGGACGCAAGCGCAAGGCCGAGGAGCCCGAGGTTGACGAGCCCAGGATCGGCAAACGCGTCTTCTACTCCAAGGTTGTGGTGGTGATAGACAAAGACTCCAACAACTTCGACAAGATCTTGCAGAAGGGCTACCCTGATGTGGAAGACCTTGACTCGGAGGAGGAGGAGGAGGAGGAAGGCAACTCTCCATCCATGGAGGAGGAACAGCCAATCCACGGATAGCCACGCACTCTTGTCTTTCATTAAAACGACACCTTTTTGCATTTTCTAGAGCATTGCGCACGCACTTAGAATAGTCACATCTCATGGCAACAGAGACTAACATTGCTAAGCTAGAGGCGTGTATGCGCAAGAGCCTAAGGGTATGGGGGATCATGGAGCTCCTACGCTTGGGGGAGCTTGTACTCGACAACCTCAACATACAGATTCTCCAGATCCCTAGTTCCGGACTTATAGGCTGGAGTTTCCCTCAGCTACAGCGAAACCAAGAGAACGGTGACATCCTAATCGACGGGGAGGTGGTGGCAACGAGACAAGCACACCCAAGCCGAGACATGCACGTGTGGCAGACGTACGGCTATGCGAGATCCCTCTGCTCTGCACTCACGGGGCATACCAACTTGTACTACCACTTCACAACCTCTCTGACTCTGGCATCACTAAACGCATCAGGGGGTAGGTCCAAGTTTGCGCTAGTCGACTTGTACCTACCCTTCATCGATCTACCCAAGGTCCTTGTAAACATGGTGTGTGAGTACCTACCCCAGCCCAACGTCATGAATGCTTATGGTAGTTTGGAGGGCCAGAGGGACATTGTGCGAGTGTGCCGAGGGTTATCCAGGGGGGAGATTCACAATGATGTCAGAACAGTTGTTCGTACGATTAAGCCAGATAAGTTTATTGCATCCGATGGAACGGAATACCTCAAGAGTAATTTCCCCCAACTCACAAAGTTCTGCAAGCGGCTCAAGAGACATCTACGACAAGACGAAGAGAGGAATCTAGATCATGGATTAGTATCGATGCTTTACAAGCCCAAGAGAAGGAAGATCCACAGAACTATCATTCATTAAAAAAACATGTCAGAAAAACATGGGGTGCGTGGCGCATTCCGCACGGCTCACGAGAGGGTTAACTCGTACCAGCGAGAGGCTGCCAACTTTCGGGATAACATCCCCCAGTACGGGAAATAAACCCTATTCAATTACTACATTCCTAAGGTCCTGAAAGCACCGCACGCACGCAGTTAGCCCGCACAAGTCGAGTGTAGTGAGACGCATTGGAACGGAGATCGGCCTTGACAACCTCAGGGATGATCCCAGTTTCAATGACATAAAATGCGTTTTATTTTGTCTTGCGGGAAGCAATGTAAGCTCTGTTGTAGTCCTGTTGCATTTGCAGAACCAGGGCTGCCGCCTCCTTTATGTCTTGAACAGAGGGGCCATTAAGAACAGTAGTCCTCGAAAGGGTATCCAATACATTGTTATAGAGAGGGCTTGGCACAACACTGTTGTACGAGTGGGCATCAAGGATCAGTCTTGACACAGCTTCGAGAACAGCTGCTCTGTATTGTTCTTGCTCAGTCCTACAGGAAGTTTCCAGAACAGGACTGTGTATCATGATTACTAACCTTGACGTGCTCATTGGGAAACTGGAGATATGCACCGCGTCACGCCAACATGGTGAACTACGCAATGCGCCGCGCACTCGGATTCAATGGCGTAATGTGCCTTTTTATTTTGTGAACTTAATGACTTCTCGGAGTGCATCATAACAAAAGAGGTAGTGAGAGGTAATGTGCTTCGATTCGGGTCTCCTCAGATGTACAAGAAGCGGCATGAGCAGTCCTATGGTATTGTAGTTGCGATTCATTCGCTTGACCAGGTTTCTTGCCTCCTCTATGTCTCGGGCAGATGGACCGCCAAGCACAGTAGTTCTCGATAGAGCATTCAGTACACCCTTGTAGTAAGAGCTTGGATTACGGCTGTGAAACCAGTTCGCTTGGTAGGTGAGTTCCGCCACCATCTCGGCTATGCGTTCCTTAAACTGGTCGCCTCCAACAACGTCCTTCACAAGTCTATGGATGAATTAGAGGGTCAGACAAGTCGATACTAACCGGCCACTGCCGTAGTGAATTACGTAAGCTAGAGGCATTCCAAAAATCCTAGTCTCCATGTCCTTAGTTTTCTCCATTGGGAAATCGGAAGTCTACGCAATTCCTTCCAACATGGCGAACCCCGCACTGCGCCACGCACATGTGCCCCGGGGTAAACCCAGGTCCGCCCCCGTGACCCGAACCCGTTCTGAGATGTATTCTCGCACAATTCAAATGTCTAAAAGGAATTCCCACCCTCAAATGAACAACAAGTCTTATGCCAAACGTAGGACCTCCTACCCCACACAGAGGAAGCACAGCCCTGAAGTTTCCACTCTTCCAGTGAATCCTTTCCCCCCACCTTCCACTAGAAGCCAATTCAAGCCTCAACCACCAATTGGTCACATTTATGAGTATCGCGAATCGTGTGCGAGGGTCAGACATGATTACGGGTGTGACGACCTGAGGCTGATCGATACACCATACCCGATGGGAAAAGCAAGTTGGACTAAGGATGGACTGGTGACAACCTCGGGCAGAACTATCCTCTGGCGTGAAATATCTGAAGTACGGGTGTATTCGAATACGCCTTTCAGTGGATTTATGATTGAGATCAAACTTCACGAGGGCTGGAGTATGAGTGCGACCTGTACGCCAGAGGACTTCCTCAAATCGACGCAATCGCTAGCTTCGTCATAAAAAGCTACTGCTACCAATGTAGCACTCACTGCCCAGCCCAGTGTCCACCCTCATACCCACAATAAACACAAGCTTGTAAGCTGCGCGGTTTTATTAGGATACAGTATCGTAGGGGGGTGACACTCTGCCTACTCCAGCGGGCTTGGGTGGGTCCCCCGCTTTGACGCCTGATCCCGTGCCTCCTGTGCCCACTTCGTTATCTTCGCGAAGGAGGCAGTGAGAGGAGCTTAACCACTCCTCGGAGTGCATCATTGCAAAAGAGGTGGTGAGAGTAGATGTGCTCCAACTTGGGGCTCTTCCTCAGGTGTACAAGGAATGGCACAATCCCCCTTATGCTATTGTAGTTGTAATTCATCCGCCTGACCAGGTACCTTGCCTCCACTATGTCTCTGGCGGATGGGCCTCCAAGCACAGTAGTTCTCGATAGGGCTTCCATTACACCCTTGTAGTGAGGGTTTGGACTACGGCTGTGGAACCAATTCGCTTGGTAGGCTATTTCCGCCACCCTCCTAAATATGCATTCCTTGAACTGGTCGCCTCCAACCATGTTCTTGGTAGATCTATGGATACCTTAGAGAGTTAGATTCAATAGGAAACTACCCTGTGCCACCGTAGTGAATTACGTCTGCCAACGGTATGCCGAAGATCCTAGTCTCCGCGTATGCCAACGGTATGTCAAAGATCCTAGTCTCCATGTCACATACGAGTTTGTGGGTTGTGAGCTGCGCGGTTTTATTAGGATACAGTATCGTAGGACGGCGACATTTTGCCTACTCCAGCGGGCTTGGGTGGATCTCCCGCTTTGACGCTTGATCCCGTGCTTCCTGTGCCCACTTCGTTGCAGTCACCAAGTCTTGGGTAGCCTGCAGCATGTCTTGGGCAGCCGCAACTTCAGCATTTCGGAGTATCTTCAGCGCCTTCTGTAGGTCTTGCTTTAGCCCTTCTTGTGGTGTCTCTTCGTGTTTCTCCAGCAAGGAGATTAACTCGTCATCCCCACAGGGGAGATCCCCACTCCTCGCGATGGCTAGCACGTTCTTGACCACAGCCTGGTGGCGACGCCCCTTGATCCCGACATACTCGGTGTGGCGCCTCCTGGCTGCAGCCGCCTTCTTGCTTTGCTTCTTGGTAGACATGGGATGTGCCACTGCGTGCTATCTGCCCACTCCTAGAGTGTTGCTCCTAGGATGACCCGTGTACGAACACGTGGGGCTTTATTAGTAGTCAAGAGCGTACAGCTCCTCTACGTCGTACTCAACTATCTCGACTGTCTTCTTCTTATCCACCTCTTCGTAGAACCAGTCATAAAGGTCAACACCCGTCGTCGCTGATGAGCTCAGACCCTCTGGGATAGAGGAGTTCCTAACCGCACAGCCCTTCAGAAGAAAGTAGGTGAAGGTGTCACTTCGGGCAGTTGGGTATGGGACTCCATTGGGGCCTACGCTGGAGGTGAACGACGTGATCCCGTTGCCATCCAGCGCCTTGAACCGTTCGATGCTGCACGCGCTGATGCAGATGTACGTGTTGTCCTTCACTTCACACAATAGGCCGTGGCCATCGCGCATCTCCCCGCAGCAGACCCTGTCCTCCGGGCAGTCACAGCGTCCAATAAATATCTTTTGCGCCTTGAATGTCATGACATGTTCTCCTAGCTTTGAGGGGTGGAACACGTTGTGCTGCTTATCACACCACAGCGCGCGGTACTCTTCCGATTCATCATCGGAGTGGTCTACGCAATCGTACACCTCCACCTCGTCATCCCTCACGTAACACCACATAACCACGTAGCTGTTGTTGATGATTGCCATAGGCGTATCGGCCCATGATGTCTTCGGGGGCATGGGAATTGTGAGCGACGCAATGGAGCGTACTTGCCTTCTCCTAGTGCATGGTTTCTAGGATGATCTCCGCAGCGCGCACTGCAGAACCCCATGTCTGTCAGCAAGAGATGGAGCAAGATACCCATGGCCATCATCTTTAACGGGTACCACACGATGTGGTGCTACGTCCGCGACAGGCAGATCGTGCTGCACTACGCAAGGAAAGGCGACAGAGTGACAGAAGGCCTCTCTAAGAAGGAGTACAAGAGGATCTGGGATGGCAAGGCCTTTAACCGGTTTCACAAGAGGAAGTTAGGCCGACACATGATGACCTTTGACGCGAAGAAGGTGATGATAGGGAAGTGTAACTGTGATGACGGGAACTGCCCTACGGCTATGCACACAGGCAATGCGGTACTGTGCCTCATGCCCGACGGGTCCTACAACGCAATCTGCTGCTGGACCGTCAGCAACTTCAGGACAATAGACGGAAAGCCAATCAAGAAGTTCATCTCTAGGATTGGGAATAACGGGGTCCCCTACGCCGTAGCAATCTCCGAGACCTATACCTACTTCTTCATGGAAGAGGTGGCAATACTGAACGAGGACATACCACACCACGAGCATGATTATGTCCACTACTGGTACTACAACGAAGAGGAGCAAAGGGAAGCAGCTAAGCCAATCCCCTACAACCCGACCACACTCGTATGCGCGGAGGGTGACGATGAGTGGCAGTGTTCTTCAGTAGACCACAATTCAGAATAAAGCGTGATGTTTTATTGTGGCTGTGCACGGCTCACAATCTCAAGCGCCTCTGGGAACTTCTTGTAGCTGTACACTATCTCGGCGCTTGGGGTCCAGCCGTACTGCCTTAGGAGCGTCGTGACGCACTTGAGGGATGGGATGTCGCGCGACCACAACCACTGTGGCATTAGGAGAGGGTACTCGACCTCCCGACCTGTTGCCGTAGAGCCGTACTCAAGAAGAAGTTGGAGAGCCCAAAGCCGCCACTCCGTGGTGGTGTTAGTAGACCAATGGAAGAAGCGGGAAACGCAGAGCCCCTTGTACATGCCTAGCTGTATCATCCTCTCCACAGAGAGACGCGTGTAGGAGTCATCGTTGTGGAAGAAGACGTCAGGGTCGTAATCCCCGGGCTGTAGATCAGTCTCTCCCATACTCACTAGGATAGCCTCCGCCAGCCCCGCTCTCCCGGCTCTGTGTGCCAGTACCCAGAGGGGGCTTGTCACTAGGGAAGGAAGCAACCTAGTTGTGTAGTGCTTGCGTAGAACCTCGGGTAGGTCAATGCCAAGTAGCCTTAGATCCCGAAAGCTCTTGCAGATAGCGCGCCCCGTGAGAGCGTTTTCGGGTACAGTCCTATTTCCCATCTGTTCCAGGAACTTGATGTAGGGCTCGAATCGTTTAGCTATCCATATCCCAATTCGCTCTTCTCTTGGCGGAGGGCCCATCAAACCGTCCTTTGGAAACCCTATCTTCATTCTAAGGCTGAGCCATGACCCAAGTTGATCCGATATCGCCTTAGCTCCTGATCCGTCCTTCCCAGAAAGAATGGTACGTACAGCTTCAACTGCGTCCTCATCGGCAGACAGAAGCAACGATGGCTTCTCCCCAAACTGCAACACATCTGGGTTTGACACGATCAGCGCTGCAGCAAACTCGTACGCCTTCCCATCAAAGGCTTTGCACAGACTCACGATTATGGCCTCCATCTCAATCGAGTTTGTCATAGAAAAGTGTGGAAGCTGAAACCCCGCTACCTCATCGACAACTTGCTCCTTGGGTGGGAATCTTGGTATCCGATCAATCGGTTGCATCTCAAACGAATTTGCCATGATTGGAAGTTGGATTCTGATCTCCGCGCAATCGCAAGGCCGTGCGCCCGGCGCCATGTTGCCGGGCCGCGCGATAAATCGCGTTATGGCAACTTTGAGAGGTCATCTAGGAATTCGAATTTCTAAATGATCCCTCGAAGTTGCCTTTTGTTTTATTAAGCCTAGAAATCATGTTCAAGAGAAAACGAGGAAAATGCTGGATCTGCCATAACTCCACTCTTCTGGTATTCCCCCACACGTTTCTCGAAGAAGTTGGTTTTCCCTTGCAAGGAAATCATTTCCATCCACTCAAAAGGATTTGCACTGCCATACAACTTCTGATAACCCAGGGCCACTAGCAGTCTATCAGCCACGAATTCAATGTACCTAGACATGAGCTCCTCGTTCATCCCAATGAGACTGACTGGCAACGCGCTGCACACGAAGGAGTGCTCTACCTCTACCGCCTCCCGTATGATTTCGTGTGCAGCGCGTT
>Ga0214923_10005287_pt1 | contig 15095 bp, 12 predicted proteins | sample LL1510_MetaG_FD_177993 | JGI IMG/M metagenome (GOLD analysis project Ga0214923, IMG submission 177993) | Freshwater microbial communities from Lake Lanier, Atlanta, Georgia, United States - LL-1510 | ecosystem: Environmental > Aquatic > Freshwater > Lake | place: USA: Georgia | collected...
TACTAATGGTATTGACTCTATTTCTACTAATTATACATTAGATTTATCTGATACACTTAAAAATGCACTTAATTTGAGATTATATTCATATCAAATTCCATTTAGTTGGTATACTATTGATAGTGCATATGGTAATACTTGTTTTTGGATTTATGATTTTAGTGGTGGAATAGGTAGTTTAGTTCCTGTTAATGTTGCTTCTGGAAATTATAACCAAATTGAATTTATTAATGAATTAAAGATTTCTCTCGGTAATTCTGGTTTTAATTTTAGTGCAACTGATTTTAGTACTAATTTTGTGAGTTATAACTCTAATAATGGTAAGATTACCTTAAATTTAATTGGAGGACTTTTTATAGGCTCTAGTAGTGTTAATTCATTTATAATTACGACTTCTACTAAAATAATATTTTTTGATTTTGCTAATGAATTGAGTTGTGGGCTTAATTGTTCTAATAAATCTAATCATTATTTTAATAACACATTAGGATGGATTATGGGTTTTCGATTACCTTATTATTATGTTGACACTAGTGGATTAACAAGTGAAGCTATTATGGACTTAAATGGGACTAAGTATTTGATTTTAGTTATTGATGATTATAATCAAAATCACGTTAATAATTCACTTGTATCTATTTCACAATTTAATAATACTTTAAAAATACCTGAATATTATTCTAATGATTTGGTTTATACTTGTCTAACTCCTAAGCAACAAGGCAATAATTTAGATGAATTAATGACTGGTGTTATTGATTCTGGTATTAGTGGAGAAAGTGATGCTGGATTATTAATTGCTGGAAAATATCAACAAGATTATACTACGACACAAATTATATTACCTAGTGCACCACGAACTTTAACAAAGAGTCAAATTTATACAATTAATTCTATTAATTCTAATAATAATAATTTAACTAATTATTTAGCTAAAGCACCTACATCATCTGATATATTGGCTATTATACCTGTTAAAACATCTGTTGGAAATTCTACTGGAACATTATTAGTTGAATTTAGTGGTTCATTACAAGAAAATATTAGAACTTATTTTGGACCAGTTAATATTGATAGAATGGCTATTAAATTATTAGATGATAAAGGTAATATATTAAATTTAAATGGAAATGATTGGTGTTGCACATTAGTATGTGAATGTTTATATCAATATTAGGATATACTACACTTTTTAGACGATGTAATAGTCCATGTAATAATTTTTTATAAATTATAATTATATATATATTAATGACAACTATTGAAGATAACATTAAAAATGAAAATATTAATAAAATAAATAATGAATTTGAAATTAATAACGAATTAAATGTTAGTAATATTCCCTATTTTTATGATTATGGTTATACATCTATAGTAATTAACCAAATTTTAGAAATTAATAATTTTTTGGAAAAACAAATTGCTAAATTATCATTAATTAGTGTTTTAGATGAAGATATTATTGATAGTATTAAAGATCAAGAAATTAAACAATTTGTTATTGAAATGAATGAAACATTAAAAAAAAATGGTAATGATTTAATAAAAAATATTAGTTTTAATGTTATAATATTTCAAAGTGTAATTAGTGTATTTACAAAGTTTATACAAAATATTATAAAAAATAGTACAAATATTGATTTAGAAAAATGTAAAATTGAACCTAGTTTTGAAGGATGTGTCCATGTTGAATTTATTAGACAATTGAATAATATTATAAATGAATTAAATAAATCTAATAGTCTTAATCAGCAACAACAAATTGGAGGAATGAAAAATATACAATATAATTTTTTATTTTTTATAATTATTTTTAATATTTTATTTAATAGTTTTGCCTGGAATGTATGGGGTGGTGGGGTAACTAGTAGTGCTGTAGAAATACCACTTAGTAATATTGTTAGACAAAATACCCTTGAATTAGGTATTGTTCCTAATTCACAAATTAATCCTCAAGACCTTATAATACAATTTGGAACTATTACATTTCAACTACAAACACCACGTTTTACTGATATTCAATCAGTAGAATGGAATTTAATAGAAATACCTAACCAAAATCCTACATTTAGAAAGTTATTTACTAATTTAATTAAAACTTCTTTTGGCTATAAAGATACAAATATAAAAATATCAAGTGATTTTATTACTCAATTAAATAGACAATTTAATGAAAATATTGATAATTTTAATTCAAGAATAAAAGAATTTTGTAGTAATTCATATAATGATTTGATTAATAATGATAAGATTATTAAACAATTATTTAATTATGATGGTAAAATTCAAATAATAGCTAAAAAAGAACTTCAAAGTGGTTTTGGAATATTATGTAGTAAATTCAAATTAGAAACTGAACTATTTAATACTGAAAGTATTGATTTAAATAAAATGGTAAATTTACGTATTAACGCTAAGATAGTTGATTTAACTTCATTTATTTATTCACAAGCTGAATTAATCGATAAATTTATAGAAAAATTTGAGGTTATTATTAAAACTGACCTTAGTGATTTAACATCTAACGAACATATTTTTATTAAAAGTTTATATGAAAAACATTTTACATTACTTAATATTGCTTATGAAATTAAAAATCTAATTACTAGTTCAACGATTGATATTTCCCCTATTAATGATTTTAATATTGATGTTGACTATATTTCACAAAAAAATCAAATAATAGATAGTAATTTTAATGTTATTTCTAGTATTAATGAAAATAGAATTATTTCATTATTTAGTCAATTAGATTTTATTATTTATGAATTTAATGAAGTTATGGATAATTTTTCACTTTCAATGCAAGAATTAGATAGACAAAAAATATTATTTCAATCACGTAATGAATATACTGAAAGAAAAACTAAACACGATAAAGAATTTAAAGAAGCATTAGCTAAACGACGCAGAGAAAAAACTAGTGATTATTTTGACTCATTAACCTCTGGAGTTGGTGATATCGCAATTTATGCTATTGATGGAATTGGTAATATTGGTAATACTAGTATTAATTATATTAAAACTACATTTATGAGTAGTTTAATTAATATATTATATTTAATTTGCGGTGGTATTATTTGTGCTGGAACTGTTGGTGCTGTATTCTATAATTTTAGATCATTTTCACTTATTATTGGTAATATTTGTTATTTAATTTTAGTAGATGGACCTAGAATATTATTTATTTTTGCTATTAATTTACCTAATAATATCATATTTAGAAGATTTGGAAGGATTAATGAAGAAGTTGATGAAGATAATTTCATTTTAAATAGAACTATTAGAACTAGACCACATCACGCACTTGGATACGTACATCACGATGACAATGATGACATTACTTATCATAATGAAAGTGAAACGAAAATAGACCCTAGAGTTGGATTTATTGCTACCCAACAAACTACTTGACCATATATAATACCTGCTAGACGTACTGGAGCAACACAGGAAATAATAACTGGTGTTAGACCTACGCAATTTGATATACCACCAACAATGAGATATTCTAGATATCGAAACCGTCTAGTGCCAAGTAAATTTTCATACCAACCTGCAGGTGGATTTAAAGCCAATGAATTAATCAATATTAATAAAATTATAGGTAATAAACATAAATCTAATTTTACAAAAAAAAAATTATTAAAAAATAAATTTAAAAAATATGGTAAAATTACTAAAAAAGTTAAAAATAAACATATTATACCCACCAAAAAGAAAAATAAGACTAGAAGAAAGAAAATTAGGAGAAACTAATACAAATCATTTTATTTAGTTAAAAGGTGTAATATATATATATTTTATATAGATTATAAGATAATTCTTTTGGCACCACCTTTTTTCCTAAGTTGAATTATATGGAGAACAAGGAAAACAAGGAAAACAATTTCAAATTAGATAATATTCAAAACTTTTGGAATATTAGTGGCGGTGGTGGTGGTGTTAATATTTTTTTTAAGTTATGTAATTATGGACCAGTAATATTATTTGTAATTTCTCTCTATTTATTATATTTTAATAATACTAAGAATTATTTATTTTATTATTGTATTGGCTTTTTTGTTAATAGTATCTTGAATTTAGGATTAAAAGGATTATTTAAACAAAGTCGTCCGTGTTATGATGGTACTAAAGTTAAATTAGCAATGAAATATTATAAGGAATATTATTATCAAAATGGTATTCCTTTTAATATTTATGGAATGCCATCAGGTCACGCTCAGAGTTCTGCTTATTCATTAATTTTTATTTATTATGTATTTAAAAATCCTAATTTAGCGTTGATTTTTGGATTAATAACATTATTTATTTGTATTCAACGTATAAAACTTTGTTTTCATAGTATTATTCAAATAATAGTAGGATTATTTATTGGTAGTTTAATTGGATATGGTTTTTATTATTTAGGAAAAAGAGCATTGATTTGAGAGAAATTATTATTATTATTATTATAAAACTATTATAATAATAATGTCGTGTAATGGAAAAGGTTATGGAACTAAAGTTAGAAGTGATGATTATTTAAATTCTCAGTTTTTTAGTATTAATGGTGGATTTAGTTTAACTAATTTACAAACACGATGTGTTAAGAAATCTTTTTATCCTTCATTTAAACCTATTATTAGTGGATTATCTAATAATAGTGCTGAAGCTGGTACATATAATGAATTATATATTACTGGATTTAATTTTTTACCTAATGGCACTACTTATTTAATGTTTGGAAATATTAAATGTGATATTAGTTATTCTGGTTCTAATAATATTTCTTTTATTATTCCTTTTGATGCTGATGTTGGTGTATATAATGTTATTGTTGTAAATATTTATAATGATAATTTCTCTCCAGCTATTAGACAAACTAGACCAGGACAATTAATTTATTCTAATATTGTGAAGTTTACTTTATTTTAATTTATTTTAATTTATTAATTTTATTAATTCATTAATTATCTTTGTTGAACCACTAATTGATGGTTCTATTGAATTTATAAAATCTGAATTTTCTGTTAATAGTATGCTTAATGGTAAATAAATTATGTTAGATGAATAGTTTTCATTATTTTGCTGATTTATTAAATTACTTAAGAAATTATTCCAGTTTTTGATAATATCATTAAATTGATTATAATAACTTGATTTTGGATAATAAATATCACAAATTATTAACTTTGAATTTGGAAATTTCTCTTGAATTGATTTAATTAATAATTTATATTCTTGTTTTAATTTGGTTTTGGTTTGATTTATTAAATCATTGCCACCTATTGATAAAATTATTATATTTGTTTGTGATTGATTTAAATCTTGACTATTTAATTTATTTAATTGATTATAAACATCATTTATAAATGCGTTATCTTCAGCATAACAATAAATTGTATATGATTGATTTGATGATTTTTTTGATTTTAGATTTAAAGCTTCTTTTAATTGAGAATAAACACTATTTTTTGATGGATTTATAACATAATTTTCATTGGCTAATATACTATCACCTAATAAGATAATATTAAATGTGTTGGATTTATTGGATGTGTTGGATGTATTTGTATTATTAAAATTTTCTCTTGAATTGTTTGAGTTATAATTTATAGAGAAAGTTATTATGATTAAGAATAATAAAAATATTAAAAATATTGAAAATAATATAAGTTTATTTTTAGTTTTCATAATTAATTAATTTATTATATATTTTATTTTGTAGGACTATTATTTTTCAAGTATAAACAGTTTATAGTAATACACTGATTACAAAGAAAAGATTATTAAATAAATCAAAAATTAATTTTGATACATTAGCGTTAGATTATGAAGATGCTTTTTATTATATTCTAATAGATATGCCTTAAATGGAAAAATAATATTATAAAGAATTAACAAGAATTTTGTATAAATTAATGGAAAAAAAATTGCTCCCCATGAACGTTCAATATAATGTCCTGCTTCTGGATTTGAATGTTTATTAATAGTTTCAATTAAAATTTTGTATCGTACAATTGGGTGTTGAATGATATCTCTCTTATCAATTGAAAAAATTCCCCAATATGTATTCCAATGTGCTGGAGTATTTCCAAAAAAATAATTATACCATAATCCATATGGTCTAATTTTTGCTAATTGTAATTTACTATCATTATATTTTAAAAAATTTTTTTCATCACTTGTTTTCCATTCATCTAATTTAAAATTATTAAAACTATTTTTAACACTAGGTTGATAAAAACCAATAAAATATGCTGATTTATATTTACTTTTAATTATTTTATTTAAAATACTAACAGCTTGTTGTTTTTTATAATTACACCGACCAAAAAGAAAAATGAGACAAATAAATAAAACAACTTAAAGATAATGTATTATAATACAATAACGGAGGAGAACCTATATTTTTTGCTATGCCTTTTCAAGCATTAGGGGTAAAAAGTTTAGTGGTTTAAAAATAAAAATCTCTTAGGATGTTCCCTTAATAATTTATATTGTTTTGCTATTGATAATTTGTAAAACATAAAATATTTTTAGTAGGATTTCAATTCCAAATATTCTAAAAATATGTAAATTATTATTGTATAACAAAAGTTTCCAACCGATCTATTCTGTCAAATGGAAACAAGCCTTTTAAAGGTGCTTTTATATCACTATTAAGAAATTTGTCTCATTTTTCTTTTTGGTCGGTGTAATATTTAATGAACCAGGAAAAAATACTAATATATTTGCTAATGTATCATAATCAGTTATGATATGATATAAATATGTATGATCGTTCTTTCCAACATTTTTTATGTTAACTATTTTTATAACATTTGTTTTACAGAAAAAATCATTATCTCCCTTATTATAAATAATATATGTAAATTTATTAAATGGGTCTTCATTTAACCATGATAAATCTTCATTAAATCTTGAAACAATAATATTTACATTTTCCATTATATATTTATCTATAAATTTTTTTACAATCCTAATAATATTTATAGATAAATATATAATGGAAAATGTACTTTTATTTTACAATCTAATTTTGTATTTTAGGGGAAATCATTAGTTGCCCTTTAAAAAAATGTAATTAAATACTTTCAAATGATATATACATAATAAATAATATAATTTATTATATTTTGGTATTAAATAATAATGATATAAATTTAATTTATGATTTTGAATTTGTTGATTTTTATAACTAATTGTAATAAGTTTAATTAAAAAACATTTTAATGAAGATATTAAACATTTAATTTTATAATTATTATTATCAAATTGTGAATTTGTTTGTGAATTTGTTTGTGAATTTGTTTGTGAATTTGTTTGTGAGTTTGGAATAGTATTTAATAATTTTATTAAATAAAAAAATAAATCTACTTCATCTAAAAATCTATCTGCTAATTCATTATTATTAATAAAAAAAAAATTACTATAAATTATTAATAAACAACCAATCCAATCTTTAGTAATTAGATTACAATAATCACATTTAAAATTAAATAAAGACCAACCTAATGAACCACGCCTAAATAATTTTAAGTTTTTTAATTCATTTATATTTTTATAACGATAACTTTCACCAAAATCAATTAATGTAATATCTTTTTTATTTAAAATTATATTTCCTGGTTTTATATCTAAATGTATTATTTCTAATTTATGTAAAATTGATATTTTATATATTAGACGTAATAAATAATTATAATCTATAAAATAATTATCTGCTAATAGATTACTTAAAGGATAACCATTTATATAATCTATTATTAAATAACTTATTCCTAATTCATGTGGAAATGGTACTTTATTATAAATATATTTTTTTGGTGAATGACTAAATTCTGAAAATAAGTATAATAAATTATTATATTCATTTTTATAATTATTATTAAAATAATAGTCAAAACAAGATTTTTTTAATATTTTGTTTTTTGATATTTTATATACTAAATTTCTCTTGTTTTTAAAAATAAGTTTTGTTGATTTATTTATAAATCTATCTAATAAATTTCCTTCTTTTATGAATTCTTTTAAGTTTTTATTTATTGCGTTATTTGTTTCATTTGGAATAATTATATTTAGGTCATTTCTCTTCCACATTAATTTATCAATTACTAATACTAATTAATTATTTCATAATTTTTCTTATTTTGAAACTTACCGACTAAAAAAAAAGATTATTAATTAATTGATAATAAATTTTTTATTTCTTGTTTATCTTGTATTTTTAATAAATTATTTATAATCCATTTAATTAATGGTTCATAAATAGGGTTTATTTGATGATTTAATTGATGGTTTATTTGGTTATTTATTTGATGGTTTATTTGATGGTTTATTTGATGGTTTATTTGATGGTTTATTTGATGGTTTATTTGATGATTTAATTGATGGTTTATTTGATAGTTTATTTGATGATTTAATTGATTGTTTATTTGATGGTTTATTTGATGGTTTATTTGATGATTTAATTGATTATTTAATTGATTATTTAATCGGTTGTTTATTTGATGATTTGAATGGCTACCTAATTTTATTAATTCAATTAATGATGGTATATCACTTTTATCTAGAAAGTTATAATTATTTTCTAAAGCCCAATTTATTACATGAATATGTCCTTTGAAAAAAGCCCAGTTATATAATGATTTATTAAATGGTATATTATTTTCTCTACACCATATTAGTATATGTAAATGTCCGTTATAACTTGCACGTGATGTAGTATTTACATCACAAATAATATTATTTTTATATAATAATTTTAATATATTTAAATGTCCACCTTGTGCTGATGCTGATGTAGTATATTCATTTGGTTTTATTGCTGGGTCTAGATTTGAGAGATTATTTAATACCCATTTTATTATATTTATATGACCTTTAAAAGATGCATAATCACATAACTTTCTATTATAAGGACAACCATTATTTATTAAGTATTTTAATAATTCTAAATGTCCGTTTTTTGATGCATAACAAGGTGAACGACTATCCCAATTAACATTATTTTCTCTCAAATAACTAATTGTTTCAATTGAACCATAACTTGAGGCATACATTATTAATTTTGGATTTGTTATAGGACAACCATTATTAAGTGCCCATTTTGTTAATGATGTTGTTTCTGTGATGTCTTCAAAACAAGACTTTTTATTCCAATAAGGATAATAAGTTGATTTGAGAGATTTTGAAGTATAAACTAATGGGGTTAAACACGTAAGATAACTAGGTAATAATGTGCTTATATAAATACTTGTTAAATAATGATTATAATCATAGTTTAAATTTTTATCTTGATTTTGATATTGATTTTGATATTGATGTTGATATTGACTTGACATTTTAGTATAATTATAATTAATTTAACAAAAAATTGATTTGTTTATAACTTATTTAATATTTGTTAATTTTAAAGTTTAGTTATTTTTGATTAGAGAGAAAATTATTAATATTTATAATAATAATTTCTTTTAAATATGAATAATGAAATTAAAAATCTAGATAATAATGATACTAATAATAATTTTAAAAAATTTCAAAAATTAAAAGTTATTCAAAAATCAAAATTAAAAATTATTAATGATGTAAGTGGAACTCTTGATAATAGTGTTTGTAAAGAATATTTATTTATTGATGGAAGTTATTATTGTTTTTATAGATATTATGCATTAGTTCAGTGGTGGAAAAGAGCATATCCAGATGATAATTTAGAAAATCCTATTGAAAATGAATTATTTTTAAATAAGTTTATTAAAACATTTAAATCTAATTTGTGTTTAATTATTAAAAAACTCAAACTTAAAAATCCATATATTATTGTAGGACGTGATTGTAAACGTAGTAATATTTGGCGGAATGAATTTTATCCTAATTATAAGTCTAATAGAATTAAAAATGATGAAAATATAGGTTCTTTCTTTAAGTATATTTATAATAATAATTTATTTTATGATGCTGGTGTGAATTTAATTGTTAATCATAATTATTTAGAGGCTGATGATTGTATTGCGTTATGTGTAAAATATTTGAATAAAAAATCTCTTAATAATAATCGTGCTTTGAATAATAATGATGTTTTCAATAATAATAGTGACTTGAATAATAATAATGACTTGAATAATAATGGTCCTTTAAATAATAATGGTGCTTTGAATAATAATGGTGACTTGAATAATAATAGTGACTTGAATAATAATAATATTGACTTGAATAATAATGGTGTTTTGAATAATTATAAAATTACTATTATTACAAGTGATAAAGATTATTTACAATTGAAATCGAATAATGTTGCTATTTATGATTTGGGATTTAGAGAATTAGCTTGTCAAAAATCTTCAGTTGGTGATCCAGTTAAAGACTTGATGATTAAAATTTTAATGGGGGATGTTAGTGATGGGATTAAACCAGTGTTTGAAAAATGTGGATTTAAAACTGCTTTAAAATGTGTTGAAAATAATGAATTTTATGAATTTAAAAAAATGAAAATTAAGGATTTTGAAGAGAAATATAAATTAAATAATAAGTTAATTAATTTTGATTGTATTCCACAGAATTATATTGAAGAATTTTATAAATGTTATTGTGAATTTCTTTAAGTTACTTTTTATAATTATTAAATTTTATATTTTTTTATTTGGTTAATTTGTGTTATATTTTCTCTTTAATATTGAAAATTTTATATATAATTTTATTTTTTTTTGTATATTAGAGAGAAAAATTTTTTATATTTTTTTATTTGGTTAATTTGTGTTATATTTTCTCTATAATATTGAAAATTTTATATATAATTTTATTTTTTTTGTATATTAGAGAGAAAAATTTTTTATATATTTAGGTTATTAGATTATTAGATTTATATGAGTACTAATCAATATTTAGATAAATTTGAGAAAATTGATAAACTTGATAAAAATTATAATAATGAAGGATTAAAAACACTTGTTAAAGAAAAAGACAATAATAAATTTCACAATATTTATAATAATAATGATTTAATTAATATAAATATAAGTGATATCACTAATTTACAGAATACTTTTGAGAGAAATTTAGATAGAAATTTAGATAGAAATTTAGAAAGTAATTTAGAGAATAATTTAGAGAATAATTTAGAGAATAATTTAGAAAGTAATTTAGAGAATAATTTAGAGAGAAATTTAATGAAAAATAATAATGAGGAAAAAAATGAATTAATTAATAATGTAATTGCTATGACTTTAGTTACTGATCCATTATCAGTAATTATTAAATTGGCTATTATTAGTTCTAAACCTATTGGGACTAAGCTTATTATTCAAAATAATGTTATTTATATTCAAGAACCTGGATTATATCAGACATTTTGTAGGATTATTTATAATTCTAATAAAAATGATTTACAGTATTTATATAATCCTATTCAAATTGCTTGTAAGACTTTTTTAACTGCTGAATTTATTAAAAATAATCCTACAATTTTATCGTTATTTGAATGTGCATTAAAAGGTATATTAAACTTAAGTGAGACTTATAAAACTTATACTTTACTAAAACTTGTTTTAAATTATTATTATATTATAATTAAAAATCATATTGATAGAGTGAATGGATTGAAAGTTAATGATATTTTTATTCAAGATACTTTTAGTATTTATTATTCACCTGATATTATTGATAATTTAAATAGTCAGTGGAACCAAGAAAAAATACAAATTATATTAGATTTAATAGGCTTTTTAATGAAATATAATGCTAATCCTAATTCTAAAACACTTGAAACAATGATGGATAGTTTTGATTTGAATACACAACGTATAATGATTTAAAATTTAGATAACATATTAACGATATTTACTTAATTTTGGATGGAACTAATTATAGAAAAAGAAAGGTTTTTGGTTTATGATTTTTTTATTTTTTATATATTATTTTAATGGATATTAATTTAATTGATAATAAACAAAAATCATCAATTACATTTGTATCTTGTTATTTTAAAATATATAATCAGTGTTTTAGTGATAAAAATTATAATATTATTAAAAGTTTTAATAATGTTTTAAATAATTTTAAAAAATTATTAGATTTAGGAATTAATATTTGTATTTTTATTAGTTCTGAATATGTTGATGAATTTAATAAATTAATTCATATCTATTCTAATTTAAGAATTATTGAAGTATTGAAACTTGATGAATTAGTTATTAGTAAATTAATTAATTTAAGATTGAGAGAAAATAAACAAATTAAATTACCTGATTTACGAAATATGGAAAAAGATACAATTGAATATATAATTTTAATGAATAGTAAATTTGAATTTGTTTATAGAGCAATTTTAAAAAATCCATTTAAAAGTACTCATTTTTGTTGGATTGATTTAAATATTAATTATATATTTAAGAATAGTGAATTTACACTTTATAATTTTAAAGAGAAATGTCAATCTTTAAAAAATTATGAATTTATTGTTTTTCCTGGATGTTGGAATTTTAAAATAAATAATAATGAAATTATAAAAAATAATGTTGTATGGAGATTTTGTGGTGGATTAATTTTAGGTTCTCTACAAAAATGGATTGATTATTATATTATTATTAATAAAAATTTTAATAAGTTTTTAGATGAAGTTGGCTATTTTGTTTGGGAAGTTAATTATTTGGCTTGGTTAGAAGGTAATAATATTATTAATCCATTGTGGTATTATGCCGACCATGATGATAGTATAATGAATATTCCTAATTATTTAATAGAGGATTATCCTTCAAATAGTCCTTCAAATAGTCCTTCTAATAGTCCATTAAATAGTCCTTCTAATAGTCCTTCTAATAGTCCCACTAATTTTCTCTCTAATAGTTAATCTAATTAATAGTTATATTTTCATTATACAGCAGGAGACAACAGCAAATTATTAATTAACTGCTAATAGTCCTTCTAATAGTCCATTAAATAGTCCTTCTAATAGTCTTTGAAATAGTGTTTTAAATAGTCCTTCTAATAGTCTTTGAAATAGTGTTTGAAATAATGTTTGAAATAGTCCTTCTAATAGTCCTTCTAATAGTCCTTTAAATAGTCTTTGAAATATTTATTTTAATAGTCTTTGAAATAGTCCTACAGCAGGAGGCAACAGTTTAGGGGAACCAAGTTGCCACCTAAGACACCCTGCTTTTTATAACAGAGAGAAAATTTAAAGGGTTTATTACACTTTTCTCTATAATGGTTTATTATTAATTTCCACCTTTAGAAAAGGTGGAGCCAAAAACCAAGTTTCACCCCTAAGACCCACCTCCTTTTTATAACAGAGAGAAAATTTAAAGGGTTTATTACACTTTTCTCTATAATAGTTTATTATTAATTTCCACCTTTAGAAAAGGTGGAGCCAAAAACCAAGTTTCACCCCTAAGACCCCCTGCTTTTTATAACAGAGAGAAAATTTAAAGGGTTTATTACACTTTTCTCTATAATGGTTTAGGGGAACAATAAAAGGAGGCGAAAAAAATATCTATTTACTAAACGAGACATTAATTATCTGGTGAATCGTCTACATCTTAACATGCATCTAATCATTTTCACTATCTTCTACATCTGAATTTGTTGGTGAAATACTAAAATCTATTGTTTTAGTTTTTTCATTCCATCTACCTATTATAACTTGTTCTCCATTTTCGCTATATGCTCTATAGTCATATATTAACCCACTATTTAATGACTTTATATAATACTTTCCATTCACCTTGATTTTTACTGCTTGTTCTTCTTCTTCATCATCATCACTTTCTTCTTCTAGTTCACCCTTTTTTTCTTCAGAACCCTGTTCTATTATTGGTGTAGTAACTCTTTTGGGTTTTTCTTTTTCTGATGTTTGTGATGTTTGTGATGTTTGTGATGTTTGTGATGTTTGTGATGTTTGTGATGAAGTTTCTTCATTCATTTGAGTTACTAATGTAGCAAACAAGTCTTCACGTTCATTAGTTAATTCATTGGTGTTTAATTCTAGTGTTGTTTTTTCTTTTTTTGGTCTACCACGATTGCGTTTTTCCTTTTGTTCTTTTGGTGCTTTTGGTACTTTTGTGGCTTTTGGTTCTTTTGGTGCTTTTGGTTCTTTTGGTGCTTTTGGTGCTTTTGGTTCTTTTGGTTCTTTTGGTGCTTTTGGTTCTTTTGGTTCTTTTGGTTCTTTTGGTTCTTTTGGTTCTTTTGGTGCTTTTGGTTCTTTTTGTGCTTTTGGTTTTTTTGGTTCTTTTGTGGCTTTTACTGGTTTTTCTGGAATTACGAAATGAATAGGATCTATGGTTTTGTTATGTTTCCGTGCTTCTTCCAATACTTCATCTTCACTTAGGTTGTATTTCTGCATAATGTTATAATAAGGTTTTACCTTTTTACCATTTGGATCGACATAATCCATTAATGGAACTGCTAAACGCATTTCTAGGTTACCAAATTTGGGGATAGTTGCATTGTTTGACGACATCCATTTGATACATCCATTACAGTATTTACCTTCTGTTGTTACCTTTTTACCGCAAGTGGTATATAGACCACCATCATATTTCAAACTTTCACAACCTTCTTCATATCCTGTAAATGGAAGAGGAATTGATGACTTCTCTTTCTTTTGAACTTTTACTAATCTTTCCTTTAGAATGACTGACAAATCATCACCGCTTAATACCTCTGACTTTGACAACGCTTTTTTATATTCTTCTACCACTTCTTCTATTATTGACATTAAGAAACGACGACCCAACAATGTTATCATTGACATATTCTTTGACATGACTTCGACTTTTCACTTCTATTCGACTTTACTTTATCTGATTTACTTTATGAGACACTACTTTGCTACACACTCAATTTTTTTTTTACTACTACCATCACCTACTACACTCTTTTTTTATTTATTTCCACCTTTAGAAAAGGTGGAGCCAAAAATATGTGCTATATTTGTTTCCAACTTTAGAAAAGGTGGAGCCAAAAATATAATGTAAAATATAATGTAAAATATAATGTAAAATATAATGTATAATATAATGTAAAATATAATGTAAAATTAAATATTTATAAACTTGAAGATTAAATTTTTATTATAAATTTTATTCATTTATAATAAAAATTAAAAATATAAA